>Ga0247836_1001341_pt1 | contig 40091 bp, 36 predicted proteins | sample LaCruzMarch2015__4_FD_187116 | JGI IMG/M metagenome (GOLD analysis project Ga0247836, IMG submission 187116) | Freshwater microbial communities from meromictic Lake La Cruz, Castile-La Mancha, Spain - LaCruzMarch2015_14m | ecosystem: Environmental > Aquatic > Freshwater > Lake | place: Spain... | reverse complement strand
GAGCTGGACGATGATCTTCTGGAAGACGATGCGGACGACACCGTCTCGCTTGACGACCTGGCCGATGTGCCCGGCGACGAGGAAGAAGTCTGAACCGGCAGGCCGGGGCAAAAGCCGGATTTTTCCGCTTGCACCCCCCGGCCTGCTATCCTAAACACCCGGCATCGCGCCGCCCATGGCGCGGGTCTTACCGGCGGGGTCATAGCTCAGATGGGAGAGCGCTTGAATGGCATTCAAGAGGTCGGGAGTTCGATCCTCCCTGGCTCCACCAACTAGAACAAATAATACCAATACGTTAGCGGGCCGTCCTTCGGGACGGCCTTCGCGTTTCTGGTGCGTTTGCAACATTCTTGCAACGTTGACGGTTGGCTCGTTTAAGCATCGGTGCCCAAACGTTCCCTGCTCCATAGTCGCCAAGTTCAGGCCAATGATACCTGAGTCCCGTCCTACGGCACACGCTTCGGCGATGGAAGGTCGAAACGGACAACACCGCGCCCGCGCATGTCCAGCAGCAGTTGGTTAAGGTGCGGACGTCTAATCGGTACACGCTCCATAGCCATATTGAACATGGGGCCGGGAAACGCTTGGCTGCGGCCTTTTAGGAAGTCGAGGATAATAGACTCGGCGCGCGCGCGGTTCGCTTTGCACCCGACCCCCTTTTGCTCTTGCTGAATGGCTGCAATATCCGCCGCTGAGAACAAACTTACCTGCGGACTGTCACCATCCCGTAGGCTTTGTCGCATCTCAAGCTCTTGCTTTTCCACTTTTTCCTGAAAGTCGCGGAAAACCTCCAACCCTTTCGGGCTGTGCCTGCCGAGGATTACGCGGCTATCTCCACGAACTCAGGTCTCCATGAAGTCCAGCTGTTCGGCCATCCATGCCTCGCAATGGGCGTAGAACTGCATATCTGCTGAATGCCAGCGGGATATCTTCCAGCGCGAGTTCGGACATCGGCCGAGTGCCCGAATAGTCATTCACATGGGCTTGCACCGGATCGTCCGTCAGCGTGACGGTCTGCCCGATCCCCAGACGGCGCAGCAGCGTGGCTACATCCGCCTCCAAATGCTTCTGCCGGATGATCCAAATGGGCGGCCGGAGGGAAAAGATGTCACCAGCCTTCTTAAACCAGTCGACCTGGCTGTTGCCGACATGGCCGATCGTCAGCATGACGGCCATCGCGGCGCGTCCGCGCACATCGTTGCAGAACAGCGCCTCGGCAAGGTCGCTGGCGTGCTCGAACTCGGCGAATATGCGTCCCTCGCTGGGCGACCAGGGATTGTTCAGGCGTGGCCGTCCCATCCGCTTGCGGCTGTAGAAGCCCGACCGGAACCGTCCCACTGGATCACGAAGGCTGAAGAAGTAGGCGTCGCCGGGCAGGACAGAACGCAGCGTCACGCCGTGGCCGTTCTTGATCATTCGAATGTCCGACTGTGCCCTGTTTATCTGTTCGATGACATGGCCGATCTGCTTTCCGGCCGTCTTGCCGATATGCAGGTAATGCACTGCCCTACCCGACAAAGTTACAGGTGCGCAGCGTACTACTTGCAAGCCGAAGCGCCGCAGCAGGCGCTTGCCAATATCGTTCACCCCGCACGTCCAAGCTTGCTTCGTAAGGTTCAGGCATTGCTTGGGCGGGATCATGGGCCGCCGCCTTTATTTCCCCAGCAACTTGCAACCGCACAACTTGCCGCCCCGTTTCAAAGCAAGGAGATTCCGCCGCCATGGCTTGCCCACCAATCAGGCAGGTCTACGGCTCTTTGCAAAGATCTTGCCAAACCATGTTGTTCAGGTCTGCTTCAATCAACGCCTGCTCCAATCGAGGGAATGAAACTGGAAGCTTTAGCGACGCATCGCAAACCGACAGTCTGCTTGTCTGGTAGTCATCTTTCCGAAAGCTTTCCGATAGAATGATAGTGATGAGAGACGGGCTAGCAAGACGCATTGCACGCAACTGCTCGGTAACGTTCAATAGATCACCCAAGGCGTCTATATCTACAACCAAGACATCACTAGGATTGAGCTCGTCCAATTTGCTGGAACAATATGCAATAATTCCCTGATCTCGAAGCATGGACGCGATTCCATTACTTACGCGGCCATTGGATGACACGATCTGTACGGTTCCAATTTCGGCCTTGGATATGCCATGCATAGTGGCGGTTTCAAAAAGACGATCCTCAATGGAACTTACTTTCTCAAAACGAACCAAATCGTGCGGGACATAGTACGCAACGGATTCGCGCCTGCTTAGAGCGTTCATATTTCATCACCCCTTGATAATATACCGGAATTACCACGGATGATCTGCATTTTGGTCTGGGAAGAAGACACAAGATCATATCTTTTAAGTGCAAAAGTATCGAAAGTTATATGGCGGTCTGGGTAATCCCTCCGTTTTTAACGGAGGGCAATCGTAGAGCTTCCACAGCCACTATGTCGCCTTGCAGACCCTTCGGGAACAGTTTTTTGGGCGGTTGTGTCGCCGCTGATGCCCCGTTGCCCCTTCATGGTTTGTCTGCAAACCATGAAGGGGATGTTCGGCGCGCGCCCAAAACGGCGAGTCATGTGTTCCTGCAGGTCGACATGTTCTGATCTCCTCGTCTTGGGGGTCGGCGGACCTCAGGTCGTAGCTTCGAGCACTGTCCGATTTGGGAGGGGCAGATCACTTATCTTCTCTCCCCATGAGCGGTCCGGCCAGCGACGTTGGACATAGTTCCTGGTCTTGGCGAGCTCAGCGGTTATCTGAGCTATCGTCAGGTCAGCAGATCCGGCGTTTCCCGCCTGAAAGTTTCGCTCGCCCTTGCGCAATGCGTCTGCGAGCATAAGCGCACCAACTACAGCAGCAGACCCCGCGGCCCGGTGCAATGCTTGCCGCGTCACTTCGGTGAAATCGGGCGTGCGCAGTGCCGTCAACGCTGCCTCTGCGTCCAGTATCACCGCCTCGACCAACTGGATCATCATGCCGTCGCCCATCACGCTGCATGCCTCTTCAAAGCTTTCGTCCTGCACATAGTCTTCATCTTGCAAATGGTCGGCAAAGAAATCGGCCAGATAGCTGCGCAGCTCTGCCAGGCGGAGTGGCTTGCTCAGAACGTCCTGCATCCCGGCGTCCAGAATGTTAGTTCGGCGATCCTCCATCAACAGTGCAGTCAACCCAACGATCGGACAGTAGGCCGAAGCCCCGCTGGCGCGGATGGCATGCGTGGTCGCCAAGCCGTCCATGCCCGGCATCCAGATATCCATGAATATCAGATCAAATGCCTCTTTCTGCGCCATCGCGACTGCCGTTTGCCCATCCTGCGCAGTTTCCGGCCGATGCCCTATCAGGCGCAGCATCTCGGCCAAAAGCGCAAGGTTGACCGCATTGTCGTCCACAACAAGCACCCGGCGTGGGACAACAGGCGTAACGGTCCCGAACTCCTCACCTATAGGCAAGTCCGCAGTTATGACGGAACGATCAACGGATGCAGCCTTCAAAAGCAGTCGAAAGGAAAAGCAGCTGCCAAGGCCAGGCGTGCTTTGAAGGTTGATTACACTATTCATGCGTTCTACTGCGGAACGGGCGATCGCCAGACCAAGCCCGACGCCGGGAATCCCAACCGACTTATCATCGTCAATCGTCTGGAATTCCTGGAAAATCCGGGCATGATCCTTCAGATCGATTCCAATACCCGTGTCACGCACCGAGACAACCAGCGCCACGAAACCATCCCGGTATGGGGTGCAGCCCAAGGTTACCACGATCTCGCCATCATGCGTGAACTTCAGTGCATTCGAAATCAGATTACGCATTACTAACAAAAAGCCCCGCTGCCAGCCCAGCACTGCGGGGCAAGTGCCGGGCTCGTCCGGTGTCAAGAGAAGACGATTGCCGCGGTCGGTTGCGATCGGAACCAGGTCCGAGATCAGGCTGGCAACCAGCTCGCGCGGTTCAAAATAAGTAAGGTTTACCTCTGCTGCGCCGCTTCGGCCTACCTCCAGCACATCATCCACTTGGGAAAGTGCGGAAACGCCGCAGCCTTGTGCCGTCTTCAGAAATTCCCGGTTGGCGTCGCTAAGAGTTTCGGTATCCATCAAGTCCAGCGAAGCCAGCACGCCGTGCAGGGGCGTGCGCATTTCGTGGCTCATCACTGCGAGGAAGCGGTTTTTTTCAGCCAAGTCGGAACGCGCTAGATCGCGGGCATTGCGCAGACTCATTTCGGAGTTCCTTTGAATAGTTATATCGCGCAAGAAAACAAATGATCTTGAAAGACCTTCGTCATCAATATCCGAAAACGCTGATACTTCGACTGGAAATTCCTCTCCAGACCAGTGTAACCCGGTCAGTCCATAGCGTTCAATTCCGGATTTCAGGTCGTGCCCCAAATCACGCAAAATTTCGACGAAGACTTTTTTGTTCCGGCCGTCATGTGTCTTGAGAAAGACGTATTTAGAAACATGGGCGCCCCGGATATCGCTTCCGTCCTGACCGAACATGCGTTGAGCGGCCGCATTCCGATGGATGATGGCTCCAGAAGAATCTAAGACCAAAACCGCGTCCAGCAAGGCATGAAGTATCCGACGCATACTTAACGCTGTTCGTGCAGACGCTCTGGCTTGGGCCAAAATCATGCGCGAAATACGACTAGCAAGGACAATCGCCGCGGCCATCAGAACGATCAGCACTGCCATAAGCCAAACTAGCCGCAAAATCAGGGCGCGATCCTCAAGACGGTGTGCCTCGGCTATCAGCCCGAAAACTTGGGCCATTCTAATTACGAACGACCGGATATCGCTAGCGTCTCGAAGGGTAATCTCGGCAAGTATCTGGATATCTCTGGGTTCAAACAGTACACGCCTGTCAATCAGCGCTGCCATCTCATCGCGCGAGCTTATGATTCTTGCAAAGGACGCATTGGTCTCCGTATCTAAAGAAAGCGACTGCACTGCCGCGCCAACGGACAAGAGACGGCTGTAATAGATATCGAACTTCTTGCGCACACTGCTGTCTGTCTCGCTTGTTGGAACCTGTTCCAACTGTGCTTGCTGCAGAGCCAGTCGAAGTGCTTGGCTATCGACCTCCAACTGCGCCAAGACCCAAGTGCGGTTATCATAATTCACCTCACTGAAAGCGTTGAGTTTAGTCCTCAAATCCAAACCGGTAATCACGATCAGCACCAACGCGACAACAATCATCACAAGCAGCGGCGTTGATGTCTTTAGTAAAGGGCCTCTAGCAAAAAGGTTCGATTCACTGGCCGGATTGGACGCACCGAAGGCCATGGCACTTTCTTCGCCTTCACGGTGCCACATAGGGAAAAATTCCAGTCAGCTGCCAGATGCTTGCGGCGAATGTGCTCTCGGTGCGAAAACGCGGGTCCGAATCATAAGGAAACACCAACCATAGCGGACCGCGGTTTCGAAGGTCGAACGTCTGACCGTCCATCCGGGTGGCCACGATTGGAACGGATTCTTCGACCATCGAGGGTTCCAGAATAATGGAATAGTCGTTCGAGGCCCGCAGTAGCAGGGCGCCACTGGCTGCCCCGGACGCGGTCAGGACGTCGATAAGGGCCGGTCCGGAAAACTCCACCATGCCACTGGTCCATAGGGTTGTAGTAGTGAAATGATGCTGTGGCAGTGCGTCGAGTTCGGCCAGGCTGAACGAATGTTCTCCCTCGCTGCCACCCACTTTTAGAACCACAACGTCGTCCGTTTCCGCTCTCGCTCCGCTCTGACCGATCACAGAGATCAGACCAAACAATAAAAAAAACAGTGTTAAGCTTGTCGCGCTGCGCATGACTATTTTTCCGTTCATAAGCAAGGCCATTTTCTCTCATAAGATAGAGTTATCGGCGAAACTTGAGCTTCACAATGTATCTTAAGATAATTTTTGTGGCGTTGCATGCCAATCCCGTCTAAAGTTACCTCTGCGACGACAGGCTGGCCGCTTCGTGGGTGGACACAAACGCACCTTTGAAAGCGCGGCGAAACATCAGCTAAGTCATGCAAGATGTTCGAGGTACTCAATGACAACGAAAGTTTCGATCCTGATCGGAGACGATCATGAATTGGTTCGCGATGCGCTCGCACATTTACTGCGATCCAACGGGGACTTCACTGTAAGTGTCGCCCAGGACGAACCCTCGGTTCTGGCCGAAGTGGCGGCGCATGGCTTCTTTGACGTCCTATTGCTCGACATACAAATGCCGGGCATGGATGGGCTTGTGGGAGTGGAAAAGGCTGTGTTGGCCAACAAGGGTGGTGCCGTTGTAATTTTTTCGGGTCAAGTGGACAACGACTTCGTCTCGAGCGCAATTCAAAAAGGCGCAAAAGGCTATATTCCAAAGACTTTTCCCCTTCAAGCACTGACCAGTGCGCTGGGTGTGATAGTAGCGGGTCAGATCTTTTTGCCGATCAGTCAACAGTCAGACGCCGGGTCAGAGAATTCGGGTTACAACTTGACTGATCGCGAAAAAGCAGTTCTGCGAAAGGTGTCTAACGGTATGCCAAACAAGGAAATTGCCCGGATCACTGGTATTACCGAGGCATTGGTAAAGATGCACATGCGAAATATTTGCATCAAGTTGAAGGCCAAAAACCGAACACATGCCGCAATGATCGCCAGACGCATGGCGATTGAATGATCAAACGACAAACGGCCCGCCTAGGTCGCAACTGTTCACAAAAAGAACCCAACAGTTGAATTGCCATCGCCTTTCTGCGCAGCAAAGGCAATCCCCCCAAGAATATAGGGTTGCATGGTTGGGATTCTCCCACCGAAATGGGTGATGAGCTAATCCCCCAATTTCCAGCGGGGTGCATTCGTAGAGCTTACACGTCCAAGTTCATTTTCCGGGCAGTTGTAATCCGGCCGATGCCCATGTTCGATCGGCCATCGTTGTAAGTCCAGAGCCATTGCATGGCGAAGTCTTGGGTCTTCCATTGGCCGATAGGCGATTGCCTGCAAGCGCCGCAAGGCTCGGTGGGTTACGATGACGTATGGCCACCATATTCGCCCGCCATTTGTAGAACGATACATTGTTCATACCATGCGCACGGCGCCGCTTGGCCACTGGCATTCCGCATTCGGCCGGGCCAGGATCGCAAGGATTTGTGCCTAGTTGTATCTGATTGTCTTCATTCGAAATCGCCTCGTTCATCTTGCCGAGACAGCTTTACATATGAAGCATCTCACTTTCGGGGGGGATTAAAAGTTCAGAATCCCAGCTGATCGGTACTCCGCACCAAACCCTTAGTATCCTAAGATAATTTGCAAGTCAGAATGATAGAATTTAAAAGCATTTGCGCGAATTGTTAACGCTCCCATTTTTTAGTGGAAGGTCAAATAAGTGCTCTGGGAGATGCAAAAATGTTCAAATTTTCCAAAACTGGGTTTGTGCCAATCGTATCACTGACCGCAATGGTGAGTGGCTGCGCTGGACCTGTGGAAACCCCGCGCTGCATCGATTTACCAGCTGGGTATGTTTACACTTACGACCGGCCATATCAGAAATTCGATACCAAGGATCCGTCCGATCTGATCTGCCCAGGAGCAGCGATCGTTCTGGTCGAGCCGGGCGATCCAACAGATCCGCCTCCCCCTCCCAATCCACCCCCAGTGCCAAACACTCCGCAAGGAAGCGTGGCTGGCGGCGGTGTTGCCGCTGCCGTTGAAGGCGAAGAGTCGTCCTATGCCGGCGGCGGCTTGGCAGGTGCGGATGACGGATATGGCTCAATTGACGTCGAAGCCTTGCGGCCGGTGCGGTGATGCGGACGACATCTCTGTTCATATTTCTGGTTGCACTTTTTTCGGTCACTCTACCGATGGTAGCGACTGCACAAAGTGTTGGAAGCCCAGGTACGTCTTGGTCTGGCGAGTGGAACTTTTCGTCGGGGACGGACAGAAGTATCGCGCTGCAGCAGGCCCAAGTTATTCGCCAGGCTGAGGGTGGGGTTGATCCGAGCACCATATACAATACTTACAATGACAGCCGTAGTAATTATGTCGAAACTAATTCCGAAGGAGGGTCTGTTACAACGGACCTTCAGATTGGAGATCAGATTGGAGAGAATTCTTACGCGGTTGGTTCGATGAATACGGGTAGCGTCACAATCACCGTCGATGGGGACGGAAACACAATTGACGCTTCTAACTCAGCTGAAACGAACGGGTGCGTGGATGGATCCATCAACACGGGTGTTCCAGCTGGCCCAACGGATGCAATGTACATCCCAGTTGTACTGCCCTGTTAGATTGTAATGTAATGCCTCCGATAGCCGTAGTGGCAACCATGAGCGCACTTTTTCTATGCGCCTGCGCAATAACAGGGCCGGGAACCTTTACGCCGGCATCCGAGAACGCTGAGTTGGTGCAAGGGCCACCTGTAGAGGTCATTGTCACGCCGTTTGACCCTGCTTTGCAGTGCCTAAAGGGACGGATCGGCAAAGATCGGGCCCATATCCTATACGACCTGCTTAGCAGGGGCCTTCGTCGCTACGGGTTTCTTCATCATCTTCAACTCCAATCGGGGCAAAGATGAGCCGCACCCCCCCCACTACCCAACCATGCGAAGCTGTTCCATGGGCGCTGATGGCGGACAGGCTAGAACAACCAGTTCGTCGAACGCGGCGATATAGCGTTCAAGGGCAAGAGCGTCACGCGATGGTACCGACTTCGGGATGGCGAACGGCACCCCGATTTGGCCCAAGCGCTGCTCCATGCAGCGAATCATTGTATGCCCCTCGACGGAAGGGACGCCGAAGTATCTTCCAATCTTGCCCTTGGCATCGTGGAAACCAGGCACACCCCAAACGGGCAGGAAGGAGATCATTTCCAAATGACTATGCGAGATATCGAACGCGTCCATGATATGGTCGAGTTTTCCGCCTGTCGCTTCTGCAGCCGAGCACGCGACGGCCTTGACCTTTAGATTGAGCGTCGCCGCCGTTTCCTTAAAGATTTCGAGGAGTTCGGGGCTCAGCACTTCAGAACCGATAAAGCACAGCACGTTGCGTTCTTCGCTGGACAGCTGCCGTACTGCCTGATCGATTTCCTGCCGAATTGCCATCGTAATCCCGCTCGCAGGTACGTCGACGACTTCGGTGCGGCCCACCAGACGGCTGTAGCTGCTGATCAGACTTCGGCGCAGGGCACCAACTTCCAAAACACGTCGATGTCTTCTTCCGCAGGCCACCGAGTAGCCAAAAGCAAGGAATGCCGCGCCCAGATCATCCGATATGGGCAAAAGCAAAGTCAACTCACCTGCCGGTTCCAAGACGATCGGCTCCGAAGCTTCAGCCGATGGCGCTGGGATTTCAGGTTCGTCTGCGCTATCAGCCTTGGCGAAATCGAAGCCTTCATCGATACAAGCCGGCTCAGTCGGCACTGTCGGCACAATCTCTGTGTCGGCTTGGCGGGGAGCAGACGGTTGCGATGCCGGTGCTGAAGGTGCCGTGAGGTCTTCGAGAACGGGCGTCTGTCTCACCGACTTCGGGATGTACTCAAGCAGGCCGCCCGAACGCTCGCGCGCTTCCAATTCACTTTCGAGGTAGGGCACAAAAAGAGCCAGACTGGATCGCATGGTGTCAGCCATCGTGTCCGGCCGCGCTGCCAGGGCCCCACCATCCAGATAGACATATGTCCGGAAGCTCTTTGACGGCATGCAGATGATGACCTTCTGGAGCCGAGATTTGAATTCACCAAACGTGTGTACGACCTCCAACAAGATGTCGGTTCCGATCACCAGCGAGAAATCGGCATGCGAGAACAGATCACGCCCGGTCAGAACCAGAAACCCATCCGCGTACGAGGTTTCCCTATCTCGCGACAAGCATGACGTGTCATGGGTCGTCAGGACTGAAAGTTCCTTCTCCAGCACAAGATCGAACGCAACCTCAGCGCCGATCTGATCTGTAGCGCGTCGAACGTACGCTTCGGCCGGCTCTTTCCCCCAGCGCTCAGCCGACACTAGGCTGAAATTTTCGCCCATCCAACGACGATACAGCGAAATACCTTTCGGACCGACCGCTATCACGTTGTCCAGAAGTCTCATTCAGAAGGCCAATTCTTTATCATGCGATGGACCCGTCAAAGAATATGAAGGGCAGAGAGCAAACGATCTACCAATCGACCAAACGCAGTTCCCGAAGGCTTCATAGGCATTGCAGCCGACATTTCTGATATTGGCTGGAGCAATTTCACGGTATTCTTTTCGTGAACTTCACTCCAATACTGCATACAGCAGTAATCTTGATCCAATTGCAGGATCCGCCCGTAGCTTCTAACAAAGCCACTCATCAAGGCATCTGGAATTTCCGGTGGAATTTGACCGCCCTCGATTGCAACTATAATTCTTACGGGAAGCACAACACGCCGCGCGGCTTCTTCGATATTCCAACCAAGGGTCGCGCGTTCCCCTCTAATCAAGTCTCCAAGGGTCACTTCGTAGTCATCATAGCCCCTCAGCATTTGTTAACTCTCGCCTCCTGCAGATCCCTCAAACAACATCGTCGCACACGTGCTCCAGATGGGCGCGAACCTCGGTTACATAATGTCTGCGCGCTTGAATTCTTCACGGACCCCTGCGAACCAAGTGCGCAGATCGTCCATACCAGAATTGACGCTCCACATGTCGACGCCCAGCAAGTCCGTGATCTTGTCTTCGCTCATCGCAAGTGCGCTTTCCAGCGACACATAACGTTGTTCCATCGGAAACCAGAGTTCGGAGGTGCAGCGCGGCAAGCGAACAAACCGCAGTTCTGCTTGCACCTTGATCTTCATCAGGCTTTCCCGCAGTCCAAGCACTTCAAACGTTCCGCCTTGCTCGTTCATGACGACATAGATGCGGCGCACTGGCATGCTTTCACCCGCGCCAAAGCGGCGGACCAGATCAACCATGTCGTCGACAGCACGACGTTCTGCCTTGCATATCAGAAACACGTCAATCGGCGGCGCATTTCGCGAATTCAGCAGATCGCCAGCGCGACGGATTTTGCCCCAGTTGAGGATTTGGTCAACGACGTTGGCACCCACGTCAAGAATGGCATTGCCTTTCAGGAGAATCGGTCCGATAGCATCCCAATAGCGCACGCCAGCGCTCAGATCGTTTGAATCTTTTGCTGCAGACACAGACGGGCCTGTCCCAAGCTCCAGAACAGCATCGCCGTACATCCTGCCCAATTTCGACTGACCAGTTTCGTCGATAAAATCCGCAGACGCAATAGTTGGCTGAATGCCTATCGCGCGTGAGGCGACAAGAAGCGTTTGTGCCAGTGTCGTCTTTCCTTGCCCGCCTGCATGCGCACAACAAATCCGCGTGATCATCGATAATCTCCTATCTATTAACCAATGGAATATAGATTGTATTCTTGAATCCAACAATGCCAACCACGATCAGCCTGAACTATCTTTAGCGTAGAAGGTAATATCGCTTGATATACTTTAGGTATCTGTCAGGCTCTGTTGCACAAATCCTGTGAGGGATTCATTTTGTGAATCCAGTGTGGTAGCTGGACGGCATGAGCAAACCTACACCCCCTGCTTACAAGACCAGGAACTGGCCCGCCTACAATGAAGCGCTGAAGCGCCGTGGCTCGCTGACGATCTGGTTCGATCCCGCCATGGCTTGGGAAGCCGCGCCGACTGGCAAACGCGGCCGACAGCCCGACTACAGCGATGCGGCGATCCAGACCTGCCTGACGATGAAGGTGCTTTTCGGCATGGCGCTTCGCCAGACGACCGGGTTCGTCGAGAGCCCACTGCAACTGATCGATCTGGACTGGGCGGTTCCGAACTTCAGCACCCTCAGCCGCCGTCAGAAGGGCCTGAAGGTCAACATCCCCTACCGCGGGTCGCAGGGCCCGTTGCACTTGTTGATTGACAGCACACTCCACCAACAAGACACTGTAAACGGGACGGTTCACACCGTCCCTTTTTCCATTTTAAGCTCCGCCATTCCTGAAGGTGACGGTTCAAGGGAATTGGGCTTCCCAATCACCTGCGGCTGCAAGATCTGCGTCTAAAAAGACCGGGGATAGGCCCGACCCGCTCTGAAGCTTTTGATAACGAACCTTGAGCAAGTCGGGCATTCATTCCGCAGGTTGCGCCTTTGTCTTTGCCTTGGCCTTTCCCGGACGGTGAATTGCCCGCCACGCCCGCCGCTTTTCGCGCTGCCAGAACCATGGCCGGGGATGGTCCGCCGTGGTGACCAGCATCAGGAACGACGGGATAACAACCAGCGTCAGGACGGTGGCAAAGGTCAGGCCATAGACGATGGCCGACGACAGCGCGATCCACCACTGGGTCGAGGGCGCGCCGATGGTCACCTCATGGTGCAAAAGCTCGACGTTCAGGCCAAAGGCGATGGGCAGCACGCCAAGGATAGCGGTCAGCGCGGTCAGCACCACCGGGCGGGCCCGTTCGCGGCAGGTCTCAAGGATCGCCTCGACCTTGGGAATGCCTTCGCGGCGCAGGGTGACGAAGGTGTCGATCAGCACGATGTTGTTGTTCACCACGACCCCGGCCAGCGCGATGATCCCGATGCCGGTCATCACCACGCTGAACGGCTGGCCCATGATCATTAGGCCCAAAAGCACCCCGATGGTCGACATCAGGATTGCCGACAGCACCAGCCCAACAGCGCGGAAGCTGTTGAACTGGGCCAACAGCACCGCAAAAATCAGGAAGATCGCGGCGACAAAAGCCTTGGCCAGAAAGGCCATGGATTCGGCCTGTTCCTCGTCCTCGCCGGCCAGTTTCCAGCGGATGCCCAGCTTGTCCAGACCCGCCGCCTCAAGTTCCGTGGTGATCTGCGCATAGATCGCGTCGGCCTGAACGCCGGCCTTGATCCCGGCGGACACGGTCACGGTGCGCGCGCCGTCCAGCCGGGTCAGCGTGCCGGTGGTGGGGGCAGCGACGCGGGTGACAAAGTTCGAGATCGGGACCGACCCATCCGCCGTCTGGATACGCAACTGGTCCAGTGCGGCAATGGTGCGGAACTCGACCGGCAGGCGCAGCACGATGTCGACGGCGTCATCGGACCCCGCCGGGCGGTAGTCCGACAGTTTCAGGCCCCCGGTCACCAGTTGCACCATCGCCCCCACAGTCGAGGGCGCAATGCCATAGCGCGCGGCGGCAGCGCGGTCGACCTGCAGTTCCCAGTCCACGCCGGGCGGCGGCAGGCCGTTCGAGATGTCGATGACATCGGGCACCTTGGACAACCGATCGGCCACCTGAATCGCGACCTCGTTCAGATAGGTCGGATCGTCGGCCGACAACTGGATCTGAATCGCGGTGCCGGTCGGCGGCCCGGCTTCGGGGACGGACACCTGAATATCCACCCCCGGAATCCCGGTCATCGCCGCGCGCAGGTCGGTCAGGATGGCATTGGCGTTCTTGCGTTCCCGCCAGTCGACGAATTCATACTGGATCACGCCGATCACGTCCGGGTCGGTGTTATTGCCTTCGCCACCCCCGGCCCCGGTGCGGACATAGACGGTCTCGATCCCCGGCCAGCCCAGAATCCGCGCCTCGGCCATGGCCACCAGCGCATCCTTTTCGGCAATCGACAGGTTGCCGCGGGCTTTCACATTCAAGAGGCCAAATTCGGGTTCGACATTGGGAAAGAACTCCATCCCGTTGCCCTTGAAAGCATAGGCATAGGGCACCGCCACCAGCACGCCGATGGTCAGAAACAGCATGATGAACGGATGCCGCACGGCCTTTCCCACCACCCACATGTAGGCCCCGTCCTTTTTCTGTGGCGGGTGCTTGAAGGGTTTGGCGATCAGGGCGCCCAGCGCGGGCACGAAGATCAGCGCGTAGACCAGTGAGGCGGACAGAGTTACAATCAGCGTGATCGGCATGTATTTCATGAACTCGCCGACGATGCCGGGCCAGAACAAGAGGGGCGAGAATGCCGCGACCCTTGTCAAAGTGGCGGCGATGACCGGCCCGGCCATCCGGTGCGAGGCCATGGCAAAAGCCTCACGCTTTGGGACGCCCTCGTTCATGCGGCGTTCGGCAAATTCGGTGACTATGATCGCATCATCGACCAGCATGCCCACCGCCAGGATCAAGGAGAACAGCACCACGATGTTGATGGTAAAGCCCCACAGCGACAGCAACAGCATCCCCATCAGGAACGATGCGGGGATCGCAAGGCCGATCAGGATCGAGGCGCGTGTGGACAGGGCATAAAGGATGACGATGAAGACCAGAATGACCGCCGTCAGCACCGAATTCTGCAGGTCCGACAGAAGTTGCCGGATGTCCTTGGACTTGTCCTGACTGAAAGTGACGACGGTGCCCTCGGGCAAAAGCGCCTTGAATTCCTCGGTCACGCGCTTGGCTTCGTCGACCGTCTCAATCAGGTTCGCGCCCGACCGTTTCGACACTTCGATGGCCACGGCGGGGGCGCCGTTCAGCCGGGTGATGCTGACCGGTTCCTTCAGCGTCGGGAAGATGTCGGCGATGTCGCGGACCCGGACGGTGGCGGTTTCAGTCGAGATCACCGGCAGGTTGGCCACATCGACGATGGTTTCCAAGAGCGACGGCACCTTGATCGCATAGCGCCCCATGTCGCCTTCCAGCGCGCCAGCGGCGACAAGCTGGTTGCCAGCGGCAAAGCCCGCCAGCAGGATATCGGGGCGCAAGCCATAGGTGGCCAGCTTGCCGGGATCGATCACTACTTCGACCAGATCTTCACGCACGCCCTGCAGATCGGCGTTCAGGACGGCGGGCAATTCCTCGATCTTGTCGCGAAGTTCGCGGCCGACGCTGGCAAGGGCGCGTTCCGGCACGTCACCGGACAAGGTGATGACCAGAATTGGAAACTCGGACAGGTTCACTTCGTTGACGGTGGGTTCATCCGCACCGTCGGGCAATTCGGCGCGGGCCTGCGCCACCTTGTTGCGCACATCCTCCAGCGCTTTGGACAGATCGGCCCCGGCCTGAAATTCGATCAGCACGTTGCCGCCGCTTTGGTAAGCGGTCGAGGTCATCTTCTTGATGCCGGTGATCGCCTTCAGCGCGGTTTCCATCGGCCGCAAAAGCAGCCGTTCGCTGTCTTCGGGTGAGATGCCGTTGTAATGCAAACTGACGTAAAGGATCGGGATCTGAATGTCCGGCTCAGCCTCTTTCGGGATCGAGACATAGGCCATCGCCCCTGCCAGCATCAGAAACAGAAGGACCGATATCGTCAGCCTTGCATTGGCGATGGCAGTTTCGACGATCTTCATTGGTCAGCCCCGGTTGCGGGGACGACAAGGACTTCGTCGCCGTTGCTGACCAGATCCTGACCGGCGACGATGATCCGCACGCCTTCGGGAACGCCGACCACAACCAGACCTTCGGGCGTGTCGTCGATCACGGTGATCGCGGCAAACTGCGCCAGATTGTCGGGGCCGACCACGCGCAGGCCAAGTTCGCCGCTATCGGAAAGCGTGATGATCGACCGTGGCACCACCACCGCGCGCACCGGCGGGGCGAAAAGCTGAACCTCGGCGGTCATGCCCGAGGGCAGGGTCAAATCGGGGTTCGGCAGCGCGATTTCGACCGGGAAGGTGCGGGTCGACGCCGTGGCCTCACGCGCGACGAGGCGGACGGTGCCGTCCATCACGGTGCCGTTGACCAGCCGCACCTTTGCCACCGATCCGACCGAGACGCTGGCAAGATCAATCTCGCTGACTTCGGCTTTCACGAGGATCGGGTCCAGCGACAGGATCGTAGCCACCGGGGTTCCGGTCTGCGCCCATTCACCAAGCTCGACCTCCAGCGTGTCGACGATGCCTGCGAAGGGGGCCTTCAACTCCAGCCGATCGACGGCGGCGCGGGCGCGGTTCAGTTCGGCCTCGGCGGCCGCGTGGTTCGACCGGGCGTTGGTCAGCGCGGTTTCCGAAGTGTTGCCACCGGCAAACAGCTTTTCGGCAACCTCAAGTTCGCTGATACGCTGGGCAAGGGCGATTTCGGCGATCTTTGCCTGAGCAAGCGTTTCCGGTCCCTCAAGCGTCATAACGATGGCCCCGGCTTCGACGGTGCCGCCCTTGGCCAGACTTAGGGTCGCAATCACCCCTTCGGCCCGCGCTGCAAGGGCTGCGCGCTTGTCGGCGGCGGTGATCCCGGACAACCGGATCGGGCGAGCGTGGTCGACAAAGACCGGTTCCACGGCGGAAACCGTGCGCAGGATCGGGGCTGGTGCCGCCTCGGCAACCGCCTCGCCAGCGGGGTCGGTCGCGGCCTCGGCCTCTTGCGCGCTGCCGACAGAGGAAAACTCCCCCGTTGCAATCCACGCACCCGCGGCCACAAGGACGACAAAAGCGGCGGTTCGGTGAAACTTCAGCATCATGGGTCAGGTTCCGGCAACTTGTTGAAAAGAGGAGTATTTATGAACTTTACCCGCCGCACGCACACAGCAGGGCACCGTATCAGGCCAGGGCCTGCAAGGGTCGCGCATGTGATACGCCCGGGCCGCGCGAACGTCCAGCCCAGACGATAGATGGGTCACAGGCTTGACATATCAAGCCAAAGCGCCCATGTCCCCCCTGTCCGATGGCCGTGCCCGCGTGAGGCACCGAAAGCTCCGGACGTTCTGGTTCCCACATTCACGCAGGGGCGCCGCTTGCGGCACGGTCACGGGGCACAGGCCCCGGGGCGAGGGTCGCAGGCCCTTTGTTCGTTGGATGAAACCATGACCACTTTTGCCGACCTTGGCCTTTCGCCGCAAATTCTGAAAGCGCTGGAAAAGACCACGATGAAGGTGCCGACGCCAATTCAGGCGCAGGCCATTCCCCATATCATGCAGGGCCGTGACCTGATGGGCCTTGCCCAGACCGGCACCGGCAAGACCGCCGCCTTCGGCCTGCCGCTTCTGCACCGCATCCTTGACCTTGGCCATCCGCCGGGGCCGAAAAACGTGCGCGCGCTGATCCTTGCGCCAACGCGCGAGCTGATCGCCCAGATCAAGGACAACCTTGAGATTTTCACCAAAGGCACCGCCGTCAAGGTGACGATGGTCGTCGGCGGCGCCTCGCTTTTCAAGCAGGCGCAGGCCCTGTCGAAAGGCACCGACATTCTGGTTGCCACCCCCGGCCGTCTGATCGACCTTCTTGAACGCGGCGACGTGTCGTTGGAAAAATGCGCCTATCTGGTGCTGGACGAAGCCGACCACATGCTGGACATGGGCTTTATCCATTCCTTGCGGAAGATCGCCAAGCACATCCCGCTGAAGCGCCAGACGTTGCTGTTTTCGGCCACGATGCCAAAAGACATCTCGGAGATTGCCGACGCCTACCTGCGCGATCCGATCAAGGTGCAGGTCGCCCCTCCGGGCAAACCGATCGAACGGATTTCGCAAGGCGTGCACTTCATCCCGAACGGCGACAAGGCCCGCGTGCTTGAGGACTATCTGAAAAAGCACCCGGGCGAGCAGGCCTTGGTTTTCGGCCGCACCAAGCACGGGTCGGAAAAGCTGATGAAGCTGCTGGCGGTCTGGGGCTTCAAGGTGGGTTCCATCCACGGCAACAAAAGCCAAAGCCAGCGCGACCGCACCTTGGGTGAATTCCGCGCGGGTGCGCTGGACGTGCTGGTCGCAACCGACGTTGCCGCGCGTGGCATCGACATCCCGACAGTGCGCCACGTCTATAACTTCGACATGCCGAACGTGCCGGAAAACTATGTCCACCGCATCGGCCGCACCGCGCGGGCTGGGGCGGACGGGTCATCCATAAGCTTCTGCGCCCCGGCCGAAATGGGCGAACTGCAGGCGATTGAAAAGATGCTGAAGACGCCGCTGCCGATCGTTGGCGGTGCCCCTTGGGCCGCCGATGTCATTGCCGCAGCCCCGAAGCCCGGTCAGAACCGGGGCCAGAACGGACGCCCAAGCGGCGGCCAGCGCCCCGGCAATGGCGGCCGTCAGGGCCAGAAGTTGACCGCGAAACCGCAAGGGCCACGCGGTCCGGCCAAACCGGCAGGACAGGCGCGCCCTGCGGGCCAAGGCAAGCCAGCAGGTCAGGGCAAGCCCGCAGGTCCGCGCCCGGCGGCCAACAAACCGCAGGGTGGCACCTTTGTGCCCCGCCGCGACAGTAAGTGATTTTCGGATCAGCGGGATATTGAACGACAAAGGGGCAGCGTCACCGCTGCCCCTTTTTGTTGCCTGTAACAGCCTGCCTCAGCTTGCCTCGTCTTCAAGGTTCAGCTTCATCTCCAGCAGCACCTGCTGGATGGCCAGCGTCTCGCGCAGCAGCCGCTTGGCCTCGTTGATGGAAATCTTGCCGTCACCAATGGCCAGATTGTATTCCGCCATCAGCATCCCAAACCGTTGCGCCAGCGCGACCACGTCCTGATTGACGCCCGAGGTCGCAGGCTCGCGCTTTTCGGTGTCATAGGACAGCGTGATCCCGCGTAGATCGGCCAGCGCGCTGGTCACATGTGGGAAACGGCTTGACGACTCCAAAGCGGCCACTACGTCAATCGGCATGAAGCGATCGTCATGTTCGTTACTGTCGGAATAATAGCGACCAAGTGTGGCCTTCGACTTGCCGGTGATCGTGGCGGCAGCCTCGACGCCGACATCCTTGACCAAGGCTTCGGTGTGTTTCTTCAGATAAGACGCAACGGACATAGGACCCTCACAACGCCAGTCGCAAAATGCGACCGGGGAACACGACATATTTTTTCCCATTAACCAACTGGTAAAGCATTGTCATGAATAAAGAGGTTCCGGATGTACCGGAACGTTAATGAGTGTGCCGATGTCCCCAGCATCGGCAATCGTGGGGTTCGTCGCATTCGTCCGGCTGGGACACAAAACCAGTCCCCGGGCGTGGTGCGGCGGACCCCATTTGCCGTTCCCGGCGCGCTACAGCAGATACTTGCAGCCGGGCGGGGCAATGGGCTAGGGCTTAGGGCATGGCAAAGCTGTATTTCAACTACTCCACCATGAACGCGGGCAAATCGACCTCGCTGTTGCAGGCGTCGCACAACTACCGCGAAGGCGGGATGGAGACCTATCTCATCACCGCGCAATTCGACCGTCGCGCAGGGCAAGGCCGGATTGCCAGCCGGATCGGCATCGGCGAAGACGCCGATACGTTCAGCCCCGACGAAGACATGTATCAAAAGCTGCAGGCGCGGTTTGCCAAGGGCCGCGTCGCCTGCGTCTTCATCGACGAGGCGCAGTTTCTGTCCAAACCGCAGGTCTGGCAACTGGCCTGCGCGGTTGATGACCTTGGCGTCCCGGTGATGGCTTACGGGCTGCGGGTGGATTTTCAGGGCAATCTCTTCCCCGGCTCATCTGCCCTTCTGGCCTGGGCCGACGAAATGCGCGAGGTCCGCACCATCTGCCATTGCGGCAAGAAGGCCACCATGGTCATCCGTCGCGGCCCTGACGGGCGGGCGCTGAAGGACGGCGAGCAGGTGGTGATCGGCGGCAATGAAACTTACGTCAGCCTGTGCCGCCGTCATTGGCGCGAAGCGGTCGAGGGTTAAACCCTCGGCGGGCGGGCAATCATCACCCCCGCCGCCACGATCAGCGCCATGCCGATCCAGGAATACCAGACCAAAGTCTCGCCCCAGATCGCCCAGGTCCAGAAGGCCGAGGCGGGCAGGATGACATATTCGAAGACCGACACTTTGGCGGCCTCGGCCATCTGATAGGCCTTGATCATCAGGCCAACCCCCAACAGCGACCCGGCGGCCTGCACGAAGGTCCACCACAGGAAGGACTGGGTCGGCCACTCCGGCCCGCGGAACAGGAACTGCGCCGGACCTTCGGCAACTGTGACCGGATGCAGGCTTAGCACCGCCATACCGATCAGGCCGAACACCCCCAGCATTCCGAAGAACCCGGCCAGCAAAGTCTCGGCCGTCTCATCCTCGCACCATTGCCGGGTGGCGATGTTGCCCATGGCATACAGCACCCCGGCCAACACCGGCAACAGGGCGGCAAGGCTGGCGCCTTTTGTCACCTCGGGGCCAAGAACGATGACCACCCCGCCAAACCCGACGCCAACGGCTAACGCCTGCCAGCCGCTGATCTGCTGGCCATACAGGAACCGCTGGATCAACAGGACAAAGATCGGCGCGGTGAACAGGCCCGCCGCGACCTGCGCCACCGGCAGAAAGGCCAGCGCGCCGAAATAGATCACCATCGCCGTGCCGTGAATGGCGGACCGCGCTAGGACTGCGCGGAACCGTCGTGGGCGGAGCCGCATACCGAAGATCAGGGCGACCACGATCAGGATCACCAGCGCCATCGCGGTCCGCGTCGCGTGGAACTGCCACAGGCCCGCATCCCGCGCGATCACACGGACGTAGTTGTCGGTAAACCCGATCAGGCTGGCATAGACCAGCACGGCCAGCGCCGCCGCAAGGGTCCGGTTCGGGGTCTGGGTCATCTTGAACATCCGTTGTGCATCACCCCCTGATGCCTGCGCGGCAGGGCCAATGCCTGCCTGAACGCGACCTTTGGTGGGACTTCCAGGTCGCCGCCAATGGGTCACCGGCGGATTCTTGCAAGGGTCATTGTCGCGCGAGGCGGCTGGGGATAAGATTGCTTGGAATTCGCCAGAGACCTTGCAGCCGATGACGGCGCTTAAAAAGTATCAAAGACTCGAATGCTTTGGCCTGTGGCGGCAGACGCCGCATGATCAACGGCGCGAAGTTCACGTCCGTTTCGGCGAAGCGACGCTGATCCTGGTCGATCCCAAAAGCGGCACCGCGCTTAGCCACTGGTCCTTGCCCGCGATCGAACGGCAGAACCGGGGCGAAGAACCGCCCGTCTTCGCCCCCGGTGCCGATGCGGGCGAAAGCCTGGAACTGTCCGACCCCGACATGGTGGCAGCCCTTGAAACCGTGCATGCCGCGATCCTGGCCGCAGTGCCGCGTCCCGGCCGGTTGCGTGGGATGATCCTTGCGGGCACCACCCTTGCCGTGGTTGCCGGGTCCATCGGCTGGCTGCCGGGGGCGCTGGTGACCCATACCGCTTCGGTCGTGCCCTACTCCCAGCGCGCCGACATCGGCCAGCGCGCGCTGGACGATCTGGCCCGAGTTACAGGTTCGCCCTGCAAGAACCAGCTTGGCATGCGCGCTTTGGCCGGGTTGGCCGACCGGGTCTTTGGCCCCTTGGACACGCCGATCCTGTATGTGATGCCCGAGGGCGTCGACGCCCCCCTGCACTTGCCCGGCGATGTGATCATCCTGCCGCGCCGCCTGATCGAGACTGCCGATGGCCCCGAAGCCGCCGCCGGTGCCGCCCTTGTCGAACGGCTGCGCGCGCGGGCGCTCGACCCGATCATCCCTGTTCTGGAGCATGCCGGGCTGCGCGCGACCTTCCAGCTTTTGACCACCGCCGAACTGCCGGACACCGCACTTTCCGGCTATGGCGAGACTGCCCTTCGCGCTGCCCCGGCGGACCTGACCGACGATGTGATGATCTCGGCCTTCAAGACCGCCCAGATCCCGGCCACCCCCTTTGCGCTGGCGATGGATCCTGAAGGCAAGACACTTTCAGGCCTTCTGGCAGGCGATCCCTACAAGGGCCTTGCCCCGACACCGCTGGTTCCGGATGAGGATTGGGTCGCCCTTCAGGGCATCTGTGACGCCTGATCGCTATAGCGAAAGCACAACCGCATCTGGAAACCCTGCCCCGCGCAATGCGTCGCGGACGGCCTTTGCGTCTGCCGCACTGGCAAACGGCCCGGCGAACACAGTAATCAAATTCGAGCTGCCGCCCTGCAACCATCCGCGCGTGGCCGGATAGCCAAGCGCCAACAGCTTTGTGACCGCCTTGTCGGCATTCTCGGCCACACCGAAACTGCCGACAGCGACAACGTAGTCACCCGCTCCGGCGGGCACCGTGTCTTTTGCAGGCTTGACCTTGTCCACCGGGGCAGCGGCGACCGGGGCGGCGTCCGGTTCGAATACCGTGGTATCGGCCCCCGCCTCGCCTGCGATCGGCACTCTGTTGCCCGACGGCGGATTGCCGCACATTATTGCACCGCCAGCCGACACCCGGATAACCCAGACCGGCTTTGCAGCGGTCCCGGCCCGGATGAAGGCGCAGCCCTGACTGTCGACATATTGCAGACCGCCATATCCCGCCGGAGGAAGCTCGGCCGGCTGAACCTCGGCCCGGGCGGCGAAAGTCATCAGCAGCGCTACCACCAGCCCCAGCCCAGCTTCGCCAAACCCGCTCATTTGGTTCCGAACATCCGGTCCCCGGCATCGCCAAGGCCCGGTACGATATAGCCGTGATCGTTCAGATGGCTGTCGACCGACGCGGTGACAATCGGCACATCGGGATGCGCCGCCTTCATCCGGGCGATCCCTTCGGGCGCGGCCAGAAGGCACAGGAACCTGATCTGCTCGGCCCCGGCCTTTTTCAGCAGCGTCACCGCCGCCGCACTGGAATTGCCGGTTGCCAGCATCGGATCGACGACAATCGAAACCCGATCTTCCAGCTGGTCGGGAAGCTTGCAGTAATATTGCACCGGCTGCAGCGTTTCGGGGTCGCGGTAAAGCCCCACGAAACCGACCCTTGCGGCCGGGATCAGCTCCAGTATCCCGTCCAGCAAACCGTTGCCCGCCCGCAGAATGCTGATCAAAGCCAGCTTCTTGCCTTCGATCACCGGCGCGTCCATCGGCTCCAGCGGGGTCTCGATCCGCATCGTGGTCATCGGCAGTTCGCGCGTGACTTCATAGGCCAGAAGCAGGCTGATCTCGCGCAACAGCCGGCGGAAACTGGCGGTCGAGGTATCCTTGTCGCGCATCAACGACAGCTTGTGCTGGACCAGAGGGTGCGTGACGACGGTCAGGTGATCCAGCATTCTCAGGCCTCCAGCAGTTTCGCGATCTTTGCCTTGGTATCGGCGTCACAAAAGGCCGCGTCAAGCGACTGGCGCGCGATGCGCCGGAATTGCGCCTCGTCCCAGTCAAAGGCGCGGTGCAGGTTTTCGTATTCCTTCGACATCGTGGTGTGAAAGAACGGCGGATCGTCGGTCGAAATGGTGACCTTGCACCCCCGCCGATCCAGTTCGGCAATCGGATGGTCGCGGAATGTGGGGTAAATCCCCAGCGTCACGTTCGACCCCGGACAGACCTCCAGCACAATGCCCTTTTCCGCCAGTTCATCGACCAGCGCCAGGTCTTCGATGGCCCGAACCCCGTGGCCGATGCGTTCGACCTCGAGGTCGCGCACCGCCGCGCGCACAGATTCTGGCCCGCCCCATTCGCCCGCATGCGCGGTCAGTCGCAAGCCCGCCTCGCGCGCGCAGTCGAAGGACCAGCGGAAATCCTTGGGCTCGGCAATTTTCTCATCTCCGGCGATGCCGAAACCGACAATCCAGTCGCCCGCCGTATCGGCCGCGCACAAAGCGGTTTCCCGCGCCTTGTCCGGGCCGAAATGCCGGATGCAGGTGATGATCCCGCGCAAGGTGATGCCCATCTTCTGCTCGGCTTCCTCCGCTGCCTCGCGGATGGCATGCAGGTACTCGCGCCATGCGCCCAGATCGCGCCCGCCGCAGAAGTCAGGACTGAGGAAGGTCTCGGAATAGACCACCCCACTGGCTGCGGATTCTTCCAGCACCGCCAGCACCAGCCGCTGATAATCGCGCGGTGACTGCAGCGCCGAGGTCGCCGCCTCATACACCTTCAGGAAATCCCAGAAGTCCTTGTAGCGATAGTTTCCGCGCTCATCGAAGACCCCGGCTATGTCCAGATGCTTTTCCTTCGCCAGCCCGGCGATGAAAGCAGGCGGTGCCGCGCCTTCCAGATGAAGATGCAGTTCGACCTTCGGCAATACCATCATGAAATCCTTCCCATTCCTCTTGGCGGCAATACTCCGGGGTCCGGGGCAGCGCCCCGGGGCCGGTCAAAGAAAGCTCCGCCCCGGCCCTTGAGCCGGCACCCCCAGATGCGCCGCCACACTGGCCCCCACATCGACAAACCCGCAAAGCCCGACCTCGCGCAATCCAGCACCCCAGCCGACAACGGGCACCCGTTCACGGGTATGGTCCGTCCCACGCCAGGTTGGGTCGTTGCCATGATCGGCGGTAAAGATCGCAAGGTCACCCGGCCCAAGTGTGGCAAGGAACCGGGGCAAACCTGCGTCGAACCATTCCAGAGCGCGGGCATATCCGGCCACGTCGCGGGGATGGCCGTAAAGGCTGTCAAATTCGACAAAGTTCGCAAAGGTCAAAGACCCAGGCTCAGCTTCGGCACCAAGCCGGTTCAGATACTCGAAAAGATCAAGGTCGCTTTTGCCTTTATGTAGCGCGCCAATTCCCCGCATCGAAAAAATGTCGCCGATCTTGCCGATGGCATGAGTCTTGTTTCCGGCCCATGAAACCCAGTCCAGCAGCGTCGGCGCGGGCGGGGCAATCGCGAAATCCTTGCGGTTGGAGGTCCGCTTGAAATCGCCGCAGGTCCCGGTGAAAGGCCGCGCGATCACCCGGCCAACCTTGCGGGCGTGCAGCATGGGGGCAAGATCGTGGCACAGCCTCAACAGCCGCTCCAACCCGAAGCTTTCCTCATGCGCGGCGATCTGAAAGACAGAGTCGGCACTAGTGTAACAGATCGGCCAACCGCTCTGCAGGTGTTCTTCGCAATGCGCCGCGATGATCGGCACGCCCGACGCATGGCAGTTGCCAAGGATCCCTTCGGTGCCAGCCAACCGGCACACCTCGGCCACCAGATCCGCCGGAAACGCCGGCACGGTATCGGGAAAATAGGTCCAGTCCCAAGGCACCGGCACCCCTGCCAGTTCCCAGTGACCTGACGGGGTGTCCTTGCCGCGTGACACCTCGGTTGCCGCGCCCCAAAGCCCCACCGGTTCGGCCGTAAACCCCGGCGTATCCGCACCTGAGGCAAGCTGGATCGCCGCCCCCAGTCCCAGCCGGTCAAGGTTCGGCATTTTCAGCAATCCGCTGCGCCCGACTTCGGCGCGACCCGCGGCACAGGCCTGCGCGATATGGGCCAGGGTGTTCGACCCCGCGTCGCCAAAGTCGGCCGCGTCGGGTGCACCGCCGCAGCCGACGGAATCCATCACGATCAGGAAAGCGCGCGGCATCAGCCGATCCTTTTCTGCACGAGGGCAGGTTCTTCCGGAGCTTCCGGTCCGATGCCATAGGCCGCCTGCACCGCCCTGACGGCTGCTTTTGCCGCATCCTCGGTCACCGCATGCACCATGGCCAGGGGCACGCCCGCGCCGGTTTCTTCGCCGATCCCGGCAAGGTCCGAGAGGCCGACCGAAGGATTGACCCGGTCACCTTCGCGCAGACGGCCACCACCCAGATGCACCACGGCATGACCCAGCGCTTCGCCGTCGATCTCGGTGACAAAGCCGCCGGACAGGGCCGGAACTTCCATCATCACCGGGGCTGACGGCAGCCGGTCGGGCCAGCGGTCCACGAAATCGGCGGGACCGCCTTGGGCCACGACCATGCGCCCGAAGCATTCGGCGGCGGCACCTGACGACAACGCCTCGGCAATCCGCCCCTCTCCGTCCTTGGCATCAGCAGCAAGACCGGCCAGCGCCAGCGCCTCACCGCCCAAGGCCACCGTCAGGTCCCAAAGCGCGGTGTTGACCGAGGTGCCGGTCAGCGTCTCCATTACTTCGATCACCTCCAGCGCGTTGCCCGCCGCGGTGGCCAAGGGCTGCGACATGTCGGTGATCAGGGCGCTGGTCATGCAGCCCGCCCCTTGCGCGGTGGCCACCAAGGAGCGCGCCAGCGCCTCGGCCCGTTCGGGCGTTTTCATGAACGCACCAGAACCACATTTGACATCCAGCACCAGCGCCTCCAGCCCCGCCGCCAGCTTTTTGGACAGGATCGACGCGGTTATGAGGTCGATCGATTCCACCGTCGAGGTCACATCGCGGATGGCGTAAAGGCGGCGGTCGGCGGGGGCAAAGTCGGCGGATGCCGCGACGATGGCGCATTTCACATCCGTCATCTGCTTGCGAAAGGCGCTTTCCGTCAGACCGGTGCGAAAGCCCGGGATCGCCTCCAGCTTGTCCAGCGTGCCACCAGTATGGCCCAACCCACGACCCGAGATCATCGGGACGTAAGCCCCGCAAACCGCCAGCGCCGGGGCCAGCAGCAGCGAGGTGCAATCGCCGATCCCGCCGGTGGAATGCTTGTCGACCACCGGGCCGGGCAGGTCCCAGCCCATGACTTTGCCGCTGTCGCGCATCCCCCGGGTCAGCGCCACACGGCCCTCTTCGTTCAGGCCTTTAAGCAGCACCGCCATCGCAAAGGCCCCCGCCTGCGCGTCGGTCACAGCACCCGAGGCCAGTCCGGCGGCAAACCAGCTCAGGTCATCGGGCGACGGCTGGCCGCCATCCCGAATGCGGGCGATGATGCTGCGGGCGTCGGTCATGTGCGGTCCATGTGGGCGGCAGTAAAGACGCCGGGCAACAGATCGGCGACCGTCATCACCTTTTGCTTGCCGTCGGTGGTGCAAAGCGTGACGCGCACGTCCTGAGCGGCGAATTCGGCGATCTTCTGGCGGCAACCGCCGCAGGGCGGCACCGGGTCGGGGCTGTCGGCGATCACGCAAACCTCGGCAATCGCGGTATCCCCGGCCGCAATCATTGCGGCAATCGCCCCCGCTTCGGCGCAGGTGCCTTCGGGGTAGGCGACGTTTTCGACGTTGCAGCCGACATGCACCATGCCGCTGGTCGACATCAGCGCTGCGCCGACCTTGAACCGCGAATAGGGCGCGTAGGCACGTTCTCGCACGGCGGTTGCGGCTTGCAATAGCGACATCGGGACCTCCTATTTGACCATTTGGTCAGATTGTGAGCCTGCCGCGCGGTTTGCGCAAGCGTTCAAAGCAGTCGTGTCCGCGGATTGCCGGGAAGCGTCACTTCCAGCAATTCCAGATCAGGGGTCGGGTTGCTGTAGCGGGTGGCCATGCCGGGCGGAATGACGAAGGCATCGCCGGGGGCAAGGCGGTAGGGGTCTTTCCCCTCACCCTCCAGCGTCATCGCGCCGGACATGACGAAGCTGAACAGGATGTCGCCGTCATGCGCGGTCCACGGCGCTGGCTGGCCCGTCGGGCGGGCGACCATTACGGACGCAACGCCACGTGTATTCGCGTGGATCGAGGTATCGCGCGCCTGAAAGCCTGGAATGCGGAAGGGGTGAAAGGTGCCGTCCTTGCCAATGTCATGCACAAACCGCTGCCCGTCCCATTCGCGGTCGGGGCGGTAGTGCGGCGTGGGCAGGGTCATCTCGTGGTCGATTTCGGTGACATGCTCGGCCGGGACGCCGATTTCCACCACCTGCACGCCTTCGGAATGCAGGACCTTGTGGCGGATACCGGGGGGTTGGATAAAGCAGTCGCCGGCATGGATGCGGCGGATATCGCCTTGATCTTCATACAGAACATCGACCCAACCCGCGACGCAGAAGATCAACTGAAAGCCGACCTTGTGGAAATGCACCATGTCCGGCACCGGGCCATCGGGCACCCGGATATGGCTGGCGATCATTGCACCGCCCAGACGGGTGGGGATCAGGTCGCGGTATTCCATGCCCGCGCGGCCGATCACCCAAGGGGCCTGATCGGCCAGACGGCGGACGACGAAGGCGTGTTGGGTCGCGGGCGTGACCACAGGCGGGTCCAGTTCGTCAATCTCGATTCTGGTGCCGTTCGGGGCGGTCAGCGCCTTCGCCCCGCCCGCAAAACCCGGATCATCGGTCAGGATGCGCAAGGTCCCGGGGGCCTCGGCTGCGCCCTTTTCGATCCGCAGGCGCACCCCATGGCCGGACAGGACCGCCACTTCCGGGTTGTCGGCGGGAAAGATCGTGTCCAGCCGGAAGCCCAGCACCTTGGTGAAAAAGGGCAGATCATCGCGAAGCTCTTTCGTCGGCAGACGTATCTCGGCGCGTGTTGCAATCTGTGGTTCTGGCATGGCATTCCCCGTGGTATGGCGGCATGGTGATTTGTGCGGCGCTGATTTGCAAGCGGCAGCGGATTTGGCCTGATCGACACTTGAAAGAACGGTTTGCGGAAACTGGTTTAACGTTAAACTATTTCCGCGGGAGGGGTGGATGGACGAAACGCGCAACGACAACGCACGCCAGGCGGCGCTGGACTATCATGAATTTCCCAAGCCGGGAAAGCTTGAGGTCCGCGCGACCAAGCCCTTGGCCAACGGCCGCGATCTGGCCCGCGCTTATTCCCCCGGCGTGGCCGAGGCCTGCCTTGAGATCAAGGCCGACCCGGCGAATGCCAGCCGCTATACCTCCAAGGGCAACCTTGTCGCCGTGATCTCGAATGGCACCGCGGTCCTTGGACTTGGCAACATCGGCGCGCTGGCGTCCAAACCGGTGATGGAGGGCAAGGCGGTCCTGTTCAAGAAATTCGCCAACATCGACTGTTTCGACATCGAAGTGAACGAACCCGACCCCGAAAAACTGGCCGCCATCGTCTGCGCGCTGGAGCCAACCTTTGGCGCGGTGAACCTTGAAGACATCAAGGCCCCCGATTGCTTTATCGTCGAAAAGCTGTGCCGCGAACGGATGAACATTCCGGTCTTCCACGATGACCAGCATGGCACCGCCATCGTTGTTGGGGCGGCAGCCACGAATGCGATGATCGTCGCGGGCAAAAGCTTTGACACGATCAAGGTCGTGTCGACCGGTGGCGGGGCGGCGGGGATTGCCTGTCTTGAGATGCTGGTGAAACTGGGCGTCCGGCGCGAAAACGTCTGGCTGTGCGACCTTGAGGGGCTGGTCTACCACGGCCGGGCCGCGCAAATGACGCCGCAGAAGGCGAACTTTGCCCAAAGCACGGCCGCCGCGACGCTGGCCGACGTGATCCCGGGGGCGGACCTGTTCCTTGGCCTGTCCGGTCCCGGCGTGCTGACGCCGGACATGGTGAAAACCATGGCACCCAACCCGATCGTTTTCGCCCTTGCCAACCCGACGCCGGAGATTCTGCCCGACGCGGTGCGCGCCGTGGCCCCGGGTGCTATCATCGCCACCGGGCGCAGCGATTTTCCCAATCAGGTCAACAACGTGCTGTGCTTCCCCTTCATCTTCCGGGGCGCTCTGGATGTCGGCGCCACCACGATCAACGACGCGATGGAACTGGCCTGCATCGAAGGCATCGCCGCCCTAGCCCGCGCCACCACTTCAGCCGAGGCTGCCGCCGCCTACCGCAGCGAAACCCTGACCTTTGGCCCCGATTACCTGATCCCGAAACCCTTTGACCCCCGCCTGATCGGCGTGGTCGCCAGCGCTGTCGCCAAGGCGGCGATGGAAACCGGCGTTGCCGCCCGCCCCATTGCCGACCTTGACGCCTACAAACGCCAGCTTGACGGGTCGGTGTTCAAATCCGCCCTGATCATGCGGCCCGTCTTTGAGGCGTCCAAGCTCGCCACCCGCCGCATCGTCTTTGCCGAGGGCGAGGATGAACGCGTGCTGCGCGCCGCCAATGCTATGCTGGAGGAAACCACCGATCTGCCGATCCTGATCGGCCGCCCCGAAGTGGTCGAGGCGCGCTGCGAACGCGCCGGCCTTCCGATCCGGCCGGGCAAGGACTTCCATCTGGTTAACCCGGAAAACGACCACCGCTACCGCGACTATTGGGGCACTTATCACGAGCTGATGGCCCGGCGCGGTGTCACGCCGGACATTGCCCGCGCGGTGATGCGCACCAATTCGACCGCCATCGCGGCGATCATGGTGCACCGGGACGAGGCCGACAGCATGATCTGCGGCACCTTTGGCCAGTTCAACTGGCACCTGGGCTATGTCCGTCAGATCCTTGCGCGCGGGGGGCTGCATCCCGTTGCCGCGCTGTCCCTGATGATTCTGGAGGACGGCCCGCTTTTCATCGCCGACACGCATGTCCATTCGGAACCCACACCCGAACAGATCATGCAGACCGTCATCGGGGCTGCCCGCCACGTCCGCCGCTTTGGTGTGACGCCCAAGATCGCGCTCTGCACGCAAAGCCAGTTCGGCAACATGGACAACGCCAGCGCCCGCCGGATGCGCGACGCGCTGGAGATGCTGGACGCCCGCGAACCCGATTTTGCCTATGAGGGCGAGATGAACCTGGATGCGGCGCTGGACCAGTCGATCCGCGACCGGTTGTTGCCGGGGTCGCGCTATGAAGGGGCGGCGAACGTGCTGGTCTTTGCCTCCTCCGAGGTTGCTTCGGGGGTCAGGAACATCCTGAAGGTCAAGGCGGGCGGGCTTGAGGTCGGGCCGATCCTGATGGGCATGGGCAACAGGGCGCATGTGGTGACCCCGGCCATTACTGCGCGCGGGCTTTTGAACATGTCAGCCATCGCCGGAACCCCCGTCGCGCATTATGGGTAAGGGTTGCGCCCAGGTTGGACGGGGGGCTGGACAGAGCATCCATCCTGAGGCAATCTTTGCATTATGCAAAGATTTCGCCCTCGCCCCGGTTGCAAGGTCCCGCCGACAAGGCTACCGGCATGACCGCACCTACCCCCCGCGACTTTGACCCTTCACGTCTGGCCTGGCTGGTCGGGCTGGTCGACACCGCCGAAGCGCCGGCCTTGATCGCGCAACTGACCGCGGATCTTTGCGCCAGCGCCGATCAGATCGACGTGGCGGCCCCCGCCCGGGACTGGCTGCGCCTGCGTGAGGCAAGCCACACGCTTATGGCTCTTGCCGGTTATACCGGGGCGGCGGAGCTGCAGCGGCTGGCCGAGACCCTGAACGCCATCGCCCATGCCCAGGACGCTGAAACGCTGGACGGGGTATTCCCCGAAACGGCGACCGAACTTTCGGCCCTGATCATGGTCGTCCGGAACCTGCAACCGGTCGAGGCAGCGCCATGGTGAAGCCCGCATCTTCCGCCCGCGCGCCGATCCTGCTGATCGAGGATACGCTGACCCTGCAAATGGCCTACCGCTCGATCCTGGCCTCGGCCGGGCACCGGGTCAGCACGGCGGGCACCGGGGCCGAAGGTCTGGCCCAGTTTCGCGCCCTCCGCCCCAAGGTCGTGCTCTTGGACCTGATCCTGCCGGACCGTGACGGCCTGCACCTGATGCGCGAGATGCTGGAAATCCAGCCCGAGACCGCGATTGTCGCCATCACCGCCAACGGGTCAGTCAACCGGGCGGTCGAAGCGATGCGGGCCGGGGCGCATGATTTTCTGGTCAAGCCTTTCGACGAAACCCGTCTGCTTGGGGCGGTTCAGTATGCGACCTCGGCCCCAGCGACCCCTATGGCTGTCCAGCCTGAAAGCAGTTTCTTGGCCGACGGCTCCGGCTTCATCGGCTCGTCCGCGCCGATGCAGCGCGTCCATGTAACCATCGGCTCGGTGGCGCGGTCGATGGCCACGGTGTTCATCACCGGCGAAAGCGGCACCGGGAAAGAGCTGTGCGCGCTGGCCGTGCATGCCAATTCGGCCCGCGCCTCGGGTCCGTTCATCGCGCTGAACTGCGGGGCGATCCCACAGGACCTGCTGGAAAGCGAGGTCTTTGGCCACATGAAGGGCAGCTTTACCGGGGCGATTTCCGACAAGCCCGGGGCGGCGGCAGCGGCGGATGGCGGCACCTTGTTTCTGGACGAGATCTGCGAAATGGCCCCCGCGCTGCAGACCAAGCTTCTGCGGTTCCTGCAAACGTCGACGGTGCAGCCGGTGGGTGCGACGCGGCCGCGCCGGGTGGATGTGCGCATCGTCTGCGCCACCAACCGCGACCCGATGGAGGCGGTGCGGCGCGGTGACTTCCGCGAAGACCTGTACTATCGCCTCTATGTCGTGCCGGTCCACATGCCCCCCCTGCGCGACCGGGGTCAAGATGTGATCGAAATCGCCGAAGCCGCGCTGATGCGGTTTTCCTTGGAGGAGGGGCGCAGCTTTCTGGGGTTCAGTCCCGATGTCCGCAGCCTGTTGTCGACCCTGCCCTGGCCCGGGAACGTGCGGCAGCTGTTGAACGTGATCCGCAATGTCGTGGTGCTGAACCCGGGCGGCTGGGTCACCCGCGACATGCTGCCGCCGGGGCTGGCCGATATCCGGACCGGCGGGCCGGCCGCGTTGCCCGCGACCGCTGGCGCTGCGGTTGCAGTCACCGACAGCCTTGTCGGCCTGACCTTGGCAGAGGCCGAACGGCGGCTGATCGAGATTACTTTGGCGCGGCATGCGGGGTCGGTGCCCAAGGCGGCGCGGGTGTTGGATGTCTCGCCCTCGACGCTGTACCGCAAGATCGAAACCTGGAAGGCGCTGCCGGACTGACCCGGCGCAACTCGGAATTCGCAGAATTCCGGTCCGGAAATCGAACGATTTCCGGCTTGCGCCCTTTTCAGACGAATTGCTCGCCGATCAGCCGTTCTTCCAGACCGTGGCCGGGGTCAAACAGCAGCCGGTGGCTGATGCTGGCGTCCGAGGAAACCTCGACGCTGACCACATCGCGGACCGATGACCGGCTGTCGGCATCGGCCATGACCGGGCGCTTTTCCGGCTCTTGCACATCGAACCGCACCAGCGCGCTGCGCGGCAGCAGGGCCCCGCGCCAGCGCCTGGGCCGAAAGGCCGCCATCGCGGTCAGGGCCAGCACATCCGACCCGATCGGCAGGATCGGGCCATGCGCCGAGTAGTTATAGGCGGTCGACCCCGCCGGAGTCGCCACCAATGCCCCGTCGCAGACCAGTTCCGCCAGCCGTTCGCGCCCGTCGATGCTGATCCGCAGCTTGGCTGCTTGCGGGCCTTGTCGCAACAGCGAGACCTCGTTGATCGCCAAAGCCTCGGTCGCGGTGCCATCCACGCTGACCGCGCGCATCCGCAGAGGGTTGAGGACGGCTTCCTCGGCACCGTCCAAGCGCAGGTGCAGATCGTCCTCGGCGTAATCGTTCATAAGAAAGCCGACGGTGCCCCGGTTCATTCCGTAAACCGGCCGCGACAGCGCCCGGCTGGCATTCAGCGTCTGCAGCATGAACCCGTCACCGCCCAGCGCCACGATCACATCGGCATCAGCCATTGCCACCTGGCCATAGCGGTCGCACAGCCGGTCCAAAGCCGCGCGCGCGGGGGGCGTGTCGCTGGAAACAAAGGCGATCCTGCGGGTCGGGTCCATCGCGCGCTCCTGGAATGGTCGGTTTACTTGCCGTCGGATGGGTCCGCGACGGGTCAGTCGTCGTCACCATCCCCACCCGGGTCCTTTGCCTTCCCGAAGTTGGCGTTAAAGGCGATGGTCACCCGGTTGTCGTCAGTCTGGTTGGGATAGACCCAATGCACAAGGTAGGACGGGAACATCACGATCTCGCCTGCTTCGGGCCGGATCTTGCGTTTTGACCGAAAGGCGCGGGCCTTGAAGATGCGCCAATGCGGCAGGTCGCTGCGCGGGTCCAGAAATTCGATCATCCCCGAGTTGCCCTGTTCGACTGCGGGTTGTGAGACGTAATAGACCCCCGACCAATGCGCCCCGGGATGGGTGTGAGGCGCGTTGAATCCGCCGGGCGGGCTGATATTCATCCAGGCGAACATCTTCAATCCCATCGTCGACGCATCGACCTTGGGCGCGATCTTCCGGGTGGCCTCCAGCACAGACGCCTCGGCCAGCGCGCGCAACCGGACGATGCAGGGCACCGGGCTTGCAAAAAGGTTGCCATCCGAATGCCAGCCGCCCCGGTTCGACTTCTGGATGCCTTCGCTGATGGCCCGCAGGCGCGCGCCTTCGGCCAGAAGCTCGGCATCCAGTTCGGCGTGATCCGGCACGCTAAAGCGCAAAAGCGGAGTAGAAAACAGCAATTCAGAGGATTGGAGTTCAAGCATCATCAGGACCCTGCAAGCAGCTTTTTCAAATTCCTGCTTGAATTTCTGGTGCGACGCAAGCACGCCAATGGGAACGTGACACATCCCCGCCGACCCCCGCGGGCAACAAGGATCGGCCCATGCCAGTCATCCGCCGCGCCACCCCGTCCGACATCGACCGCCTGATCGAAATCCGCGCCGCGGTGCGCGAGAATGTGCTGTCCGACCCGGGATCGGTCACCCGGGCCGATTACGACCGGTTCGTCGGTCAGGCCCGAGTCTGGGTTGCCATGGTCGGCGACCAGATCACTGGGTTTTCGGCCAGCGACGAACGCGACGGTTCGATCTGGGCCCTGTTTGTCGATCGAGCCCACACCGGCCGGGGGATCGGGACCATCTTGCTGAACCGCGCCTGCCGCGATCTGCGCGCCGACGGCTTTGCCGTGACCCGGCTGGGCACCGACCCCGGCACCGTTGCGGACCGGTTGTATCGGCGGCTTGGCTGGCAGGCTGTCGGGCGCGATCACAGCGGCGAAATGGTCTTCGAATTTGCGCTGCAGGTCGCGGAAGACATCCTTGACTCACCTGCGTGCAAGATTATTTCGTGACCATCGCGGCACATGTCGTTTTCCCGCCTTTCCCGGCGTCGTGGCATGATCTAGATATCCGCACCAATTTTCAGCCGAGAGGACCAGACGATGAGCACTGAAGCCCGCGATACCGGCTTTTTCACCGAAGCCTTGTCCTCTCGCGATCCCGAATTGTTCGGGTCCATCACGCAAGAGCTTGGCCGCCAACGCCACGAGATCGAGCTGATCGCGTCGGAAAACATCGTCAGCCGCGCCGTGATGGAGGCGCAGGGGTCGGTGATGACCAACAAATACGCCGAAGGCTATCCGGGGCGGCGCTACTATGGCGGTTGCCAGTATGTCGATATCGCCGAGAACCTGGCCATTGAGCGGGCAAAGGCCCTGTTCGGGTGCGGCTTTGCCAATGTGCAGCCGAACTCGGGCAGCCAGGCCAACCAGGGCGTGTTTCAGGCACTGATCAAGCCCGGCGACACCATCCTTGGCATGTCGCTGGACGCGGGCGGCCACCTTACCCACGGCGCGGCGCCGAACCAGTCGGGCAAGTGGTTCCATGCGGTGCAATACGGGGTGCGCAAGCAGGACCTGACGCTGGACTATGACCAGCTTGCCGCCCTTGCGACCGAGCACAAGCCAAAGCTGATCATCGCCGGTGGCAGCGCCATTCCCCGGATCATCGACTTTGCCCGCATGCGCGAGATTGCCGACAGCGTCGGGGCCTACCTCCTCGTCGACATGGCGCATTTCGCGGGCCTTGTCGCGGCTGGCATCTACCCCTCGCCCTTCCCGCACGCCCATGTCGCCACCACCACCACCCACAAGACCCTGCGCGGCCCGCGTGGCGGCATGATCCTGACGAATGACGAGGATATCGCCAAGAAGGTCAACTCGGCGATCTTCCCGGGCATTCAGGGTGGCCCCCTGATGCATGTGATCGCGGCCAAAGCCGTGGCCTTTGGCGAGGCGCTGCGCCCCGGCTTCGTCGATTACCAAAAGCAGGTCGTGAAGAACGCTCAGGCTTTGGCCGATGAGTTGATGAAGGGTGGCCTTGATATCGTCACCGGCGGCACCGACACCCACCTTATGCTGGTCGACCTGCGCCCCAAGGGCGTCAAGGGCAACGCGACCGAAAAGGCCCTCGGCCGCGCCCACATCACCTGCAACAAGAACGGCATCCCCTTCGACACCGAAAAGCCGACGATCACCAGCGGCGTCCGCCTTGGCACCCCCGCAGGCACCACCCGCGGCTTTGGTGAGGAAGAGTTCCGCCAGATCGGCCGCTGGATCATCGAGGTGGTCGAAGGCCTTGCGCAGAACGGCGAAGACGGCAACGCGGCGGTCGAGGCAAAGGTGAAGGCCGAGGTCGAGGCCCTGTGCGAAAGGTTCCCGATCTATCCGGGGCTGTAAGGCCGGGCGAAATCGTAGGGTGGGCTAAAGCGCATCTCACTTGCCGCACAGACCTTCATCATGGGAAGGCTTTCCTTTTAGCGGGCGCCTTGCATCAACTATCCGCAAAAGATGACTGGCGAGCATAACAATCTCCATTGCCTCGCCAGCGTCCTCCATCGCCACATTTCGATGTGAGTGCGGATTTTTGTAGGAACCGACGGCACCTGCAAAAAGGTGCATTAAGGCCTCGCGCTCACCTTCGTCTTGATTAGAGTCGCGCAATGGACCGTTGTCCTTGTGAAAGGCTTTGCGGATCATCGGCACGCCATGTTCACCAATAGGAAGCTCGGCAGCTTCGCGAACGGCAATCTCGACTGCGCGCATTGCCTCAAAAACTGCGGCAGCAAACTTGCCGCGTATGAAAGAAAGCCAGACCTCCTCTGCAATGACCGGGTGCAGAAGACTTCGGTTCAGGCGGCGCGCCATTTCGAATTGACGGAAGTCTTCCTCGCTTTCGAACAGGCGTGCGCGCCGGCTGAGTATTCTCCATCCATTTCTGGCGTTGGAAATGTCAGGCGGCGGAACGATCAGCCCTTGGCCTTCTAACCAAGCAAAAGCCTCCGAGAGTGCCGTGCCGATTGCTTGCCAACTCTCCCGCGGGTAGCCGGACTGTCCGCGTGATGCATCGCCGTCGCGCATTGCATCTGCAATCAAATTGCTTGGATGGAACATCCCGTTTGGCTGGGGCAAATCGTCTCTACGATTGCGCAGAAGGCGCAGCAGAAGCCCGCCGAGTTCCTCGGGCTCGAATGCAAGAACAGCCTCTGGATCGTTGATGGTCTCGTAAAGCTCTCTCATGTCTTTTTTCAAATCCGATCTACGCATTTTGCGGACAGTAGGAAACACTCTAGCCCCTAATCCCCCAACCGCAAACCTCCGCGCTTCCCCTCCCTGTCAATGGGAACCGGATGGAGGAAGGGGCCGACTTGACCAGCCCGATTCGCTCCCGATGGTTAACGCCCCGCGACCGACCCGCGCGGAGAGACGCTTGGAAGACACATGGAAGACGGAAAGAAGACATCCCGCCTCCCGTTGTTTCGGCAAATTACCCCAGCGTTCCCATAGACTTGCGCCTCATCCGGTCACCCCCCCGCACCCTTGTTCACACGTCCTTAACCCCCTGCTGCGGCAGTCGGCTCTCCCCACCTTGACCTCTCCCCACGACTGACCGCCTAATCAGTCACCTGACCCGAGGCCCCCCATGCGTGACCCCCGTTTCGACCCGCTGTTCCAGCCACTCAAGATCGGCCCGGTCACCGCCCCGAACCGTTTCTGGCAGGTCCCCCATTGTACCGGCATGGGCAACCAGCACCCGGCCAGCCTTGCGGCGATGCGGGGCGTCAAGGCCGAGGGTGGCTGGGGCGTGGTCAACAGCGAATATTGCTCGATCCACCCCACCTCCGACGACACCCCGGCCCCCTATGCCAGCCTGTGGGATGACGGCGACACGGCCAACATGGCGGCGATGGCCGATGCGGTGCACGCCCACGGCGCGCTAGCGGGGGTCGAATTGTGGCACGGTGGCGGGCGCAGCGCCAATGTCCTGTCGCGCGCGGCAAGTCTTGGGCCGGAAAGCATATTGGCCGAAACCGGCCCCTGGCAAAGCCAGCGCATGGACCGGCAGGACATCAAACACTTGCGCGACTGGCACCGGGCGGCGGCGCTGCGCGCCAAGGCGGCAGGCTTTGACGTGGTCTATGTCTATGCGGCCCACACCTATCTGCTGGCGCAGTTTCTGGACCCGGCGCTGAACCACCGCGCAGGCGACTATGGCGGCAGTTTCGACGCCCGCACCCGGCTGATCGGCGAGCTTCTGGCCGATACCCGCGATGCCATCGGCGACCGCGCCGCCGTGGCGATAAGGATCGAGGTGACCGACGACGACGGCAAGGGCGGCGATGCGCGGGCCGAATTCATGGGGCGGATTGCCCCCTTGGTCGATGTCTTTGACGTGACCATTCCCGATTACGGCGTGGAAATGGGCCCGTCGCGGTTCGTCAAGGAAGCGGCACTGGAAAGCCACATCGCCCATATCCGCAAGACCGTGGCCAAGCCCGTGGTCAGCGTTGGCCGTTTTACCAGCCCCGAGACGATGCTGTCGCAACTGCGGCGCGGCGTGCTGGATTTCATCGGGGCGGCGCGGCCTTCGATCGCCGACCCTTACCTCCCCGCCAAGATCCGCGATGGCCGGTTGGAGGATATCCGCGAATGCATCGGCTGCAACATTTGCTATGCCCATGACGGCCTTGGCGCGCCGATCCGCTGCACCCAGAACCCCACCATGGGTGAGGAATGGCGGCAGGGCTGGCACCCTGAACGGGTTCCCGCGATCATCGGTCAGGCCGACCCGGTGCTGATCATCGGTGCAGGTCCTGCGGGGCTGGAGGCGGCTGTGACCTTGGCAAAACGCGGTGTCCCCGTGGTTCTGGCCGAAGCAGGCGAGCCCGGTGGCCGCGTCACGCGTGAGGCGCGCTTGCCCGGTCTGTCGGAATGGGGCCGGGTGATCGACTGGCGGCTGTCGCAGATCAGCCGCCTGCCACAAGTGACGCTGTATCCCGGCAGCCCGATGACGCCGGATGATGTCCTGGAAACCGGCATCGAGCATGTGATGGTAGCGACCGGCAGTCTGTGGCGCGCAAACGGGCGCGGGCGCAGCAATCCCGGGGGGGTGGCCAGTTTCACCGATCCCCGCACTCTGACCCCGGATCAGATCATTGACGGCGCGCGTCCGGAGCAAGGCCCGGTGGTGATCTTTGACGACGAAGGCTATCACATCGCCGCCGGTCTGGCCGACCTGCTGGCAAGCGAGGGCCGTCAGGTGACCTATGTCACGCCCGCGGGAACGGTGGCCGAATGGACCTCCTACACCGTCGAACAATCCCGCCTGCAAGCGCGGCTGATCGACCGCGGGGTGACGATCCTGACCGGGCAGATCGTGATGGCGCTGGCCCCGGGTCAGGCGCGGCTGGCCTGTGCCCATACCGGACGCGAGACGGCGATTGCTTGCGATGGCTTTGTCCCAGTGACATCTCGCGAGCCGACAGACGGGCTGTGGCTTGCGTTGCAGGAAGCCGGACTGCAAAGCCTGCACCGCATCGGCGATGCCCGTGCGCCGGGGTTGATCGCCCACGCGATCCACGACGCCCATGGCGCTGCACGGGCGCATCTGACGCCGGTTGCGGCCCCACGCCGCGAACGGCCGATATTGGGGCGCGATTGGCGTTGACCCAACCCCGCCAGACAACTCGGGGCCTTGAACACCGCATGGGCGACTGGGCGCGGGCCCAATTGCCCTTTGCGCTGGCCGAATTCGTGCTGTTCGTGCTGAAGCAGGGCTGGGCCTGCCTGTTTGGCGGCCTTCTTCTGCTGGCCATCATCGCGACCAAATTCCTGTGGCAGCCCGACTGGCCATTGCATCGCTATGACGCCCTGTTCCTGTTTGCCATCGCCACGCAGGCGGTCTTCCTGTGGGCAAAGCTGGAGACCTGGGAGGAAGCCCGCGTCATCCTTCTTTTCCACCTGACCGGCACGGCGATGGAATGGTTCAAGGTCCATGTCGGGTCATGGGCCTACCCCGAGCCGGGGCTGTTCATGCTGATGGGAGTGCCACTGTTTTCGGGGTTCATGTATGCTTCAGTAGGTAGCTACATCGCCCGCGTCATCCGCATCTTCGACATGCGTTTTGCGCCCTACCCGGCCTTTCCGCTGACGCTGATTCTTGGGCTGGCGATCTATGTGAATTTCTTTGCCCACCATTTCCTGCCCGACATCCGCATCGCGTTGTTTGTGGCCACGCTGGCGCTTTATGCCCGCACCCGGGTCTGGTTCAGCATTCTTGACCGGCATTGGTGGATGCCCCTGCCGCTGGCGGCCTTCCTTGCGGCGCTGGCGCTTTGGCTGGCGGAAAACGTCGGGACCGCGACCGGAACCTGGATCTATTCCGGCCAGTTGCCCGGCCAGATCGTCAGTCTGGCCAAGCTTGGGTCATGGTATCTGCTGCTGTATGTGGCCTTCGTGACCGTCACGCTGGTCACCCGGCAGTCGCTGTCGGCGCAGGCTTTCGGGGCTACAGATACCCAAGCCAATACATGACCCCGACAATCACGATGCCAAAGATCAGCACCCCGATCCCGACGGATTCGACCATCCCGACCATGGTGCCACGCCGCCGTTCGGCCGTGTCAATACCCGCAAGATGGCGCACGCAGACGTCGTAGGCACCCGACACCTGCCCCATGTCGACCTGCCCCATCAGCTTTGGGTTCCGTGCCATTTCGGCTGCCGCAGCCAACGCATCGGCCGCATCCCGCACCTTGCGCGGCAAAAGCCGCTTGCCCCGC
>Ga0247836_1001332_pt1 | contig 40281 bp, 40 predicted proteins | sample LaCruzMarch2015__4_FD_187116 | JGI IMG/M metagenome (GOLD analysis project Ga0247836, IMG submission 187116) | Freshwater microbial communities from meromictic Lake La Cruz, Castile-La Mancha, Spain - LaCruzMarch2015_14m | ecosystem: Environmental > Aquatic > Freshwater > Lake | place: Spain... | reverse complement strand
GCGTCCCTGCGTTTTGCGAGCTATCGGCCAAATCGACCGTCGACGACACGTTATAATACACCGTGTCGATCCCCGACCCGCCATCAATGAAGTCGGCCCCCGCGCCGCCCTCCAGAGCATCGTTCCCACCCTGACCGTAGAGAAAATCGTTACCGGACATCCCCGACAAGACGTTCGCAACGCCGTTACCATTGATGGTGTCGATGCCTGAGCCGCCGATCGCATTTTCGATCGTGGCCCCGTAAGCGATGGAGATGTTGCTCGTGCGCCCACCGACGTTCGAGAAGGTTCCGCCGACAAGGCTGATCGACTGAGTTTGGCTGTAGCCTGAAAAATCAAGCACATCCGTGCCGGCACCGTCCCAGATGCAAAGGGATGGGGTGGTGTTGGTGGTGAAGTCGTAGACCCCGCCGACATTGCAGTTGAACCCATAAACGCTGTTGCCAGCGCGCGTCGCGGTGTTCACGCCATAGATCTGCTGAAGCGCGTAAATGTCGAGCATCATGAGTGTATCGGAATAGCCGTTGAAGCTGCTGGCTCCGGTGTTGCTTTCGTCGAAATAACTCATGACCGTATACTGGTGAGAATCCTGCACAAACTGGGCATTGTTTGCATAGGTGATCGAGACGCCAACGCCGGCATTGTAAGTGCCAGGATGTGAAAGGCCCAGCGCATGGCCAAGTTCATGCATGATGGTGAAATAGCTGTAGTCGCCAACGGGAAGCGAAGTACGCGAGACTGACGTGTTCAAAAAGACGTCGCCCGATCGGGAGGTGCTCGCCGTTGAACCGGGATAATAGGCATAGGCCCCGGCACCGTCGCTGGCGGCATAATTTTGGAAAAGGATTGTTGCATTGTCGGAGTAACCGCCCGGATTGACCTCAGTGAACGTGAGATTGGCGATTTCGCTGAACCCGACAAATGCGCTGCGGATCGCCGTAACCTGCTGAGACGTCAACTGGGCGAAACCGGTTTCATCGCCGCTATCAGTCAACCGCGCCGCCCACGAGATAACGGCACCCGTCCCCGGCGTAGCGCTCCAAGAGCTATCGGTGTCGATGACGCCCGCCCCCATCAAAAGGTCGAACGAGGCGCGGGTCCCGGCGGTAAACGACACACCGTATTGACCGGTGTTGCTGCCATAGCCGCTGACATCCAGGTAGTAAGTCCCGGTCGTCTCTGCAGTATAAGTCAGAATCGAATTTTGTCCCTGCAAACCGTCATCGTTGATTGCGGCCCCAGCATTCGCGATCGAACCGTTCGCACTCCGAAGGCTCAGATAGGGATCTTGCAGGTTGTTCGTGCCTGTGCCGGTCAGCGCGAAGGTGTAGACTTGGCCCGCGACAAGATCGACCCGGTACCAATCATGGTCACCGCTGGTGCCGATCGTGCCCTGTCCGGTCTGGCCGGACAATAGTCTCGATGAGGTTGCAGCGCTGGCTGCAATGTCAGCCATTTCGGTGAGATCCGGCAAGGCATCGGAGGACGTGGTGAAGTTCGCCGGCGCAATACTTTCGCTCCCCGGAGCGTGTTGCTGATCCAAGCCCACCATACAAAGAACGCACATAGAAGAATTCCCCTGTCGACCAAATGCCCCAACCCATTTGCCACCGGGAGCATAACCACGCTACCAGCCGCGTTCGCTTTACCGGCGGACGCTTTCGTTCTCGCAAAGCTGCACCATGAGCCGTAGGGCCCGCTGCAGTTGCTGCGCATTTTCTTCGCGGCTGAGCAGCGGACTACCCAGCCGGGCTTCTTCAACTCGCCGTCGCGCCTCCACGCACGTCGGTTGAACAAGCGGCCGGTCCGGATTTGTCGGCATCGCGACCGAACCCGGCTGTCCACTTGCAGCGATTGCTAAGAAAGCGCCGAAAAGTTTAAACTTCGTAATATTCATTTCAAGCTACCCAAACAGAGTTAACCGTTCGCATTTAAATGTGACAAACGCTATGCTCAAAGGCCGCACGCAGATACCGGCCCGTGGCAAGTCTCAAGATTGGACGCAGAGCCTCCCAGACGGCGCGCGATCAGGGCACGCGGCAGCGATGTCTGATCGTTGACCTGACATCAAACCCGCCCGGCAGCCTTTCTGTCGGACGAATGCCACACATGGAGGTTTCAAAATCCGGTTCGACTGGCCCACCCTGACAATCATTCAGGCGGTGCCGAGATCGCCGGAAACGGGCCACCGACATGGGTCGCCGATCTGGCTGCCTCGCTCAACAAGAGTGCTTCCGGGAAAAGTGTGAGCGGTTTTCCCGAAAGAAGCACGACAAAACAAAGAGCTAGGGTCGGTCTTTGATTCAATCGAAGTCGGACAGACCCTAGGCGGGCGGGCCACACCGGCATCAGGCAGGGGTGGATAGCAGTTTTCCGATCAGACGCACGACCCAGCAACAATCCAGGGTCCGTCTTTAATTCCACACGAACCCGTCCACCTAACGCAGGACCAACGCTCGCCTCCCGACGCCGTAAACCCGGCGACGCGTTCGCCCCTCGTGCGGACAGCGACATCGTGAACCCGGCAACGTGCCACAATGGCAACACGAGAACCTCAAATCTCCAGCAGCCCGCTCGTCACGCGAACCGCCTGTCCGCCCAGCCGCACTGTATCGAGACGACCGTTACGAACCGATAGCGTCAGCGTCATGAAGCTCGGTCGCCCCATGGCAAAGCCCTGTTCAATGACACGCCGGTGCGTTCCGTCAGGCAACTTGTCGAAATGGAGCACGGCTGCAGCAAAGCACACGGCAGCGCTTCCCGTTGCTGGATCTTCCGGCACCCCGTGGCTGGGCGCAAACATCCGCGCATGAAACGCACTCGTGTTGTGCACACACTCGCGCGTGTAAAGATAGGCACCCACGACTCCGGCATCGGCAAAAGCTGCATTCCAATGCGCGAGAGCAACATCGGCTTTGCCCAGCGCTTCGCGCGTGGCAACCGGGATCAGCGCAAACACGTTGCCAGCCTCCGATCGTGCCGGGGCATGATTTTCAAACCCGATCTCGCTGGGCAATAGCCCGACTGCAGCAGCCAAACGCTCGACGCCCGGCAGACTCCCAACGAGTTCCGGCAATTTCGGTGCATCGAACTCGGCAAATGCCGCCTGCCCCGCCCGCAGCTTGACCCCCACGCGAATGTTGCCAATGCCCTGTTCCAGGACCATCAGCGCATCGCCGTCCCCGGACTCGAACTGACGCTTCAACGTCGTCAGCAAGATTGCGGTGCCGACAGTCGGATGACCGGCAAACGGCAACTCGGCCACCGGCGTGAATATGCGGACCTTGGCGGAATGGGCCGGGTTCGACGGTGCCATCACAAACACCGTCTCGGACTGGTTGAACTCGCGCGCGATGGCCTGCATCTGTGGGGTCGTCAGGTCATCGGAACCGAGCACGACCCCCAGCCCATTGCCTGCAAAGCGCGTTTCGGTGAACACATCGAGTGTGTAAAAGTCTAAGGCCATGCCAACGCTGTCCTTTGATTGTTATCCGCAAAGCGATCGTGACCACCCAGCGGGTCGACCAGACATCATACAGCCCGGCCATCATGGCATGCGCTTAGCACACCTCATCCCGCGAACACATGGCTTAGCGCAAGTGCCGCGTATGCGGGTACGTTTTCGCGCGCCACGTCGTCCATCGACCGAACGATCACGATATCGGCCAGCTCTGCCTGTTGCTGGGCCTCAAGCGTTTTCACAATCCGCGCCCGCAAATCATCCGCACGCTGGGGTGAGCGGAATTCGCGCGCCATGGCGATCTGAACGCCGCACTGCACAATTCTAAACCCTGGTACGATGGTGACGTCGTCAGGGCCGAGCAGCGTCTCTTCGGCCAACTCGCGCACGATGCTGGCCCCAATATCAACGACGCCGTCGCCATCGACGTCCCGATCGTCGATGAACCCGCCCGGCAGGTAGGCCAATCCCGCATTGATATGGCCCGCACTCTGGCGACCGAGCAGCACATGCCCCTCCGCCGATCTCAAGATCGCCGACCCGAACGCGTCACGCACCCCCGCTGGCGGATGGCCGCGCTCCTTCCAATACAGAAAACTTTTAAAATCGCTCGCGATCAGATCGGCGCTGAACACGCCCGCCTCCCCGGAAGCGAACGCCCCGTCCGCAATGACATGGACGACCCCGTTGAAATAGCCCGGATGCGTTTGAAGCCGCGCCAGCCAATGCGCGTCGATCGCCGTCGCATGAGCGCGCGCGTAGTCCCATCCGCCTGGCACGACACGAAGCCGGCAATCGCTCACCCACATGACGCTGTCAGTTCCCGTCATGCCGAGCCCCTCCTTGAAGCAATCGGGATCGCTCTATGATCCCCGGCGCGCCATAAAGAAGTGGCCGACGTGATCAACCCTGGAAGAACATCATATTTCTTTCAGCAGCCTACGAATTCTACATTCCGCCCCAATCCATTGCTATGTGTTTCGTACCGGGGAAACGGTACCGATCAACCAAGAAATGGGCTGTTATGAATAAGATTTTGTCGCTTGCTGCTCTGATCGCAATTGCTGCCACACCTGTTCTCGCACAGGATGCAAAGCCTGCCACCGCGCCGGCTGCTCCAGTCGCAACCAAGCCCGCCGAAACCCCCAAGGTCGCGGCACCTGCTGCTGCTACCACCGCTCCAGCCACAACGGCTCCAGCCGTCAAGCCAGTTGAAGCGCCCAAAGTCGCAGCCCCTGCGACTGCCACGACGGCTCCAGCCACAACCGCTCCAGCCACGACGGCGCCAGCTACGACCGCTGTTAAGCCGGTCGACGCGCCAAAAGTTGCTGCCCCCGCGACAGGTGCGCCTGCCGCAACTGCTCCAGCTGTGAAGCCAGCGGATGTAAAGCCAGCGACCCCCGAAAAGAAGTAAGTCACTCACTTGCGCCGCAAGTATCATAAGAGCCCCGGCAAGCAATTGCCGGGGCTTTTTTGCGGTTCAGGCCGGGGCACGCCCGCAACACATTGACCGGCACAAACAAAAAAGGGATTTGATACTTCACGCCGCTCAATCCAAAACACTAGACTATGAATTGGGGCGGAGCTTGCGTTGAGTGTGGAGTTCGCAATGCCGTTATCGACAACTGCCAAGGCGGTCTTCGCGCTGAGTCTATCGCTTGGATCCGTAGGTAAGGGTGCACAAACCGTTGCAGCGTTTGAAGCCGATGCTTTAATGATTCCCGCGCAACCCGAAGGCTGGACCCTGCAACCAAGCCACCACGGGATCGTTCTGTCATCCCAGCCCAGCGACACGGGAGACATCGTCCTGTTCGTGATCGACCGGGCAACGCCTATGGCCTTAGCGCCGAGTTCGCAGCATACGAAGTCCGCCGCGCTAGACACCGCCGCGACGGCAGAACGGTTTGTCAGCGTGACAGAATCGAGCGCCAACCGGTTAGGCAGACTGACGTGGCGGCAGGGCGTCACCCTTGAAGACACTTTGCTGCGCGACGCCGTTACGATCGAAGACACCGACGGCCACACGATTCACGGCTATGCCTTTGCCTATGCGACCCCCCAGGGGCTCCAGACACTGGCCGTTTATTGGCCGACCCCGCTGACCGCTGCCTCCCCCCCCGTCGCCCAAGCCCTGGACCACGTCGCAGCCCTCTGGCGTGTCCGCTTCACCTTCGACGGTACGAACGCGGAAATCGAGCCCTTGGCAGAAAACGACCAACGCCGAGCCACCGCCAACAGATAGCAAACGTCACGAAAAATGGGATCTTTGCGCGACCCTCATCCGCATGACTTGTTTTGAGCTGCCCCCCGCGAGAGAGCCGCTGGCAACTATGCTCCAGCGGGCAGCGCACCTCATTCGGCACACTGCCCGCCACGCGTCAAACGGTTTAGTTCTTGCCCTTATCGACCAGCTTGTTCTTGGCGATCCACGGCATCATCGCGCGCAGCTTGGCACCCACTTCTTCGATCTGGTGCGCGTCGTTCAGACGACGCGTCCCCTTGAAGCGGGCCTGACCAGCCTTGCATTCCATCATCCATTCCGTCGTGAACTTGCCAGTCTGAATGTCGGTCAAAATGCGCTTCATCTCGGCCTTGGTTTCAGGCGTGACAACGCGCGGACCCGACATGTATTCGCCCCACTCGGCGGTGTTCGAGATCGAATAGTTCATGTTCGCAATGCCGCCTTCATAGATGAGGTCGACAATCAGCTTCACTTCGTGGAGGCACTCGAAGTACGCCATTTCCGGAGCGTAGCCGGCTTCCACCAGCGTTTCGAAACCAGCGCGGATCAGCTCGACGAGACCGCCGCACAGCACGGCCTGTTCGCCGAACAAGTCCGTTTCGCACTCTTCCTTGAACGTCGTCTCAATGATGCCCGAACGGCCACCACCGACGGCCGACGCATACGACAAGAACAGATCGTGCGCATGTCCGCTCTTGTCCTGATGGACCGCGATCAGGCACGGCACGCCGCCGCCCTTTTGATATTCGCCGCGAACCGTGTGTCCGGGACCCTTGGGTGCCACCATCCCGACGTCGAGGTCGTCGCGCGGCTCGATCAGGCTGAAATGCACATTCAGGCCGTGCGCGAACATCAGCGCCGCGCCTTTCTTCATGTTGCCGTGGAGGCTCTCACGATAGATGTCGGCCTGGAGTTCGTCGGGCGTCAACATCATCATAACGTCGGCAACCTTGGCGGCAGCAGCGACTTCCATCACCTTGAGACCGGCACCCTCGGCCTTGGCAACGCCAGCCGATCCCTTACGCAGGGCGACGATCACATCCTTGACGCCGCTGTCCTTCAGGTTCAGCGCATGCGCATGTCCCTGGCTGCCGTAGCCAACGATGGCAACCTTCTTGCCTTTGATCAGGTTGATGTCGGCATCACGATCGTAATAAACGCGCATGGTTCTCTCTTTTCTTCTTTCGGTCAGACAAAAACGAAGGTTGAGCGGTGGCGGCCATGTCTGGCGTCCCGCTGGTTGAGCTTTAAGCAAGGAGAATGGTGGCGGACACTACTCTCAGTTCCCCGGCAATTTCAACGGCTGTTGTTCATCCAAAAGCTCCGTCATGCTGCGATTGCGAACGATTTCCGCCGGTATTAACGCAGGGGAAACTTTGATTGGTTACTCTTCAAATCAGTCCTTCGGTTTTAGAGTCCAGCGTCCCCATGAAGCGTTCGATCTTCGCTAGCCTCAGCCTCGCGACCGTAAGCGTGACGGCGTGTGGTGCACCCCCGCCTAAGGCAGCTGCCGTCGTAGCAGCCGTGGGTGTGTTCACATCCGCACCCGACTGCGCCGCTAGCGGCCTGCTCGATACGGCTGGCTGCGATGTTCTCATACAGCAGGTCATCGCAAACCATCAAAAAAACGCCAAATCCTACATATCGATGCGGTTGTGTGAAGAAGCCGAAGGCGCCGACCGGTGTGAACGCGCCGACCCCAAAACCTTCCGCCGCAGCCTGCTCGCCTTCCAGGTAACCTTCTCCAAACCGCCGGTCGCCATCCCGCTTTACATGGCAAAAGACCAAGGTGCCGTCGGCTTCTCGCCGTTCGACAAGTCCAAGGTCATATTGGCCGCCGACGAAACGATCATCTTTTCACCTGAGGCAAAACTGGTCGCCCAGTCGAACGTCCCTCAGAAGTAAAGCGCCGATCGTTTCCTCAAGGCTCACATGCTGGACGGCCCGCGCCCGATTGCGGCGATCCCCGTGCGCGACACCTCGACCATGCCGACCTCGGATAACAACCCAAGAAACGTGTCGATTTTCGATGCCTTTCCGGTGATCTCGAACACAAAGTGCTCAAGCGAGGTATCGACGACGTTCGCGCGAAAAACCTCAGCCAACCGCAGCGCCTCGTTGCGCTTTTCGCCCTTACCGACAACCTTGACCAAAGCAAGTTCCCGCTCGAGCGACACGCCCTCATCGGTCAAATCGCGGACCCGGTGCACCGGGATCAACCGCTCAAGCTGATGCTTGATCTGCTGGATGACGGCTGGCGTACCGCGGGTCACAATCGTGATCCGCGACTGATGCTTCTCGTGCTCGGTTTCCGTCACCGTCAAACTGTCGATATTGTAGCCCCGCCCGGAAAACAGCCCGATGACCCGCGCCAGCACACCGGGTTCGTTATCGACCAGAATTGACAGCGTCCGAGTAACCTCGGCTTGAACGAGGTTGGGTCCGACATAGTGACTTTGTGGATTGGTATTGACCATGAGCTTACTGCTTCTTCTCGTTCGGGGGATTTGGCATCGAAGAACGTGGCGTGGAACCTGTGTCGGCAGGAAAAACCGTCTTGAAAAACACCGGCAATCCATGTTGCTCGACAACGCCGCGCAAGGCGAGCGCATCGGCTGGCGTCCGCTTGTACAGTGCGAAAGCGCCTGATGCGCGCTTCTTGAACGATTCATCGATCTGCTCGGCCGTCGGAGCCCCGTTCATTTTCAACGTCTCGTTGGGGATTCGAGAATAGATCTGAACCAGCGCCTTCGACACCATATAGTCCTGCGCAATGCAGCCCTCGAAGGCCTTGGAATAGGCCGAGGCTAATCCGTGCGTTTTGTAGCACGCGGAGATGAACTTAAACGCCTGCTCGACGCCTTGCCGCGCCTGGATTTCACCAATCTGAAGCGCCGCGGTCTCGACATTGCCGATACGGTCCCAGGCGAGATCGCCCGCTGCCTTCAAGGGCGCAGGGTTGCCGCCGCTCATTGCCAGCGTCAAGACCAGCCCTGCAACCCCACGTCGTGCCACTCGTATCATTCTCACACCAGCATCTTTCCGTCTTTGCCGACGTCTTCGTCAGTAGCCTCACACAGCAATATTAGTGCGTGTTTTCGTTGAGATTTAGCACCGCAACGATGTCTTTTAGGTCCGCCGTTTTCCGCACAAGAGCGAGGTCGAAAGTGGCAAACTGGCCCGCCGGTCCGGCTTGAACCAAGTGGACCGCATCTGCAAAATCGACCCCTGACTCGAACGCTGTGAGAACAAGTTTCAAGCCGCGCCCATCATCCACCGTCAATTGCTCCAGACCAACCAATCCCCGCAAGGCTCCCAAAATCTCCAGCTTTGAAAATCCGTAGGCCTTCCGCAAAACCGATTCTGTTTCCATCAACACAGCAAGCGTGACGAAGACAGGCCCGGCCGCAACAACCTCATAGGCAAGCTTGTGCTGGCTCGGATGATCGTTGACGAGCAATCGGACAACAACGTTGGTATCGAGCGCTATCACCTCAGGTGTCGATCCAACCGGTCCTGCATCTCGTCATCGACCGCCCGATCCATATCCTCGATGCTTTTGCCCGGCCCCGTGTAGTTGAGACAACCCGCCACTTTATCGAGCGTCGTTGCAGGAAAATGTCTTGCAGGGCGCAGCAAAATTCCCCCCGACACATCTTCGACGATGAACTCAACGCCTTCAACGCAACCGTGCGCATCTCGCACGGCCTGAGGTATGACCACTTGCCCACTGCTCGACAACCGGGTCGTTTCCATATCCAACTCCAATCGAGAAATCTGGTAAGGCTATAAAATCAAGGACTTCTATTACCAAACCTCACACCAGCATCTTTCCTTCTTTGCCGATCGCCTTGCCGACGTCCTCATCGGACGATTCGCCCAGCAACATCTCGTTGTGGGCCTTGCCCGACGGGATCATCGGGAAGCAATTCGTCAATTGCGCGACCCGGCAGTCGAAGATCACCGGCGCCTTGACGTTGATCATCTCGCGGATCGCATCATCCAGATCGCCAGCCGTGTCACACCGCATCCCAACCCAGCCATAGGCTTCGGCCAGCTTCACGAAGTCTGGCAACGACTCGGTGTAACTCTGGCTCAACCGGTTGCCATGCAGTAGCTGCTGCCACTGGCGCACCATGCCCATGTACTGATTGTTCAAAATGAACACTTTGACCGGCAGCCCATATTGCGTCGCGGTCGAGCACTCTTGGATGTTCATCAAAATCGAGGCGTCACCTGCAATATCGATGCACAGCGACTTGGGATGCGCCACTTGCGCCCCGATCGCCGCCGGCAACCCATAGCCCATCGTGCCAAGCCCGCCCGACGTCAGCCAGCGGTTGGGTTCCTCGAACCGATAGAGTTGGGCCGCCCACATCTGATGCTGGCCGACTTCAGTCGAGATGTAGGTGTCGCGATCCTTGGTCAGCTCATACAGCCGCTCCACCGCATACTGCGGCATGATGATATCACCCGACTGCTGATAACCCAGCGACTTCTTCGCCCGCCACGTATCGACCTGTTTCCACCAGGCCTTATGCGCGACCTTATCGAGCACGGGCGCCTTCGCCTTCCAGACCCGCAGCAAATCTTCCAGCACGTAGGCGACGTCGCCAACGATAGGGATATCGGCGCGCACGTTCTTATTGATCGACGATGGGTCGATATCGACGTGGATCTTCTTCGAGCCAGGTGAGAACGCATCGAGCCGACCGGTGATGCGGTCATCAAAACGCGCGCCGATATTGATCATCACATCGCAGCCATGCATCGCCATGTTGGCTTCGTAGGTGCCATGCATCCCGAGCATGCCGAGCCACTGCTTGTCGGCAGCAGGATACGCACCCAGCCCCATCAGTGTCGATGTGATCGGAAAACCCGTGAGCCGCACGAATTCCCGCAGCAACTGCGAGGCTTTGGGACCCGAATTGATCACCCCGCCGCCGGTGTAGAACACCGGGCGCTTGGCCGACGCGATCAGATCGACCGCCTCGCGAATACAGCCCGCTTCTGGCTTCAGCTTGGGCTTATAGGTCTTGTGGCCAATGTTGCTTGGCCCGACATAGTTGCCGATCGCGAATTGTATGTCCTTGGGGATGTCGACAACCACCGGCCCAGGCCGCCCCGACCGTGCGATCTGGAACGCTTCGTGGATGACGCGCGCCAGATCGTTGACGTTCTTCACCAGCCAATTGTGCTTGGTGCAAGGCCGCGTAATGCCCACCGTATCGCATTCCTGGAACGCGTCGTTGCCGATCAGATGCGTCGGCACCTGCCCCGTCAGACACACGATCGGAATGGAATCCATGAGTGCGTCGGTCAGCCCGGTGACCGCATTCGTCGCTCCCGGACCTGACGTCACAAGCACCACGCCGACTTTGCCCGTCGATCGCGCATACCCCTCGGCTGCGTGAACCGCTCCGCCTTCCTGGCGAACCAGAATGTGCTTCACCTGATCCTGCTGATGCAGCTCATCATAGATCGGCAGCACGGCCCCGCCCGGATAGCCGAAAATGTGCTCCACGCCCTGATCGGTCAGCGCCTTGATCACCATTTCGGCGCCCGTCATCTGCCGTGCCATTGCTTTAAGCCTTTCGCGTCTGGTCATATCAAGCCGCGCACACTAACCGCCACCCCGCCCAAGTCAACAAGCAATTATACAATTAATGTCGCACCAAGCGCCATGGACATATCATTTATTGCGAAGAAGCATAAACCCACGCAATCATATTGCGCTTAAGCCAGGTCATCTGCCGCTTGATGTAGCGTCGCGTCTCAGCCTTCGCCTCGCTGACAGCGTCCGCGAGCCCAGCCTCGCCCCGCCCGACCGCCAGCAATTGCGGCACCCCCAGCGCCCGCATGGCAGGCAGCGCCGGATCGAGCCCGAGTGCGCCCAGCGCCATTACCTCGGCAAGCGCACCCTGCGCCATCATCGTATCGAACCGCAGGTCTGCCCTGGCGTAGATCGCCTCCCGTTCCGGCAACACAACGACCCGCTCGCACGCAGCGGCATCAAACAGCGGCTCGCCCGCCACTTGTTGCCAACGGCTGAGCGACTGTCCCGTCGCCTCCAGCACTTCAAGCGCCCGGGTCACCCGCTGCGGGTCCGATGGTCGCAACCGCTCTGCCATCACGGGATCGCGCACGGCCAGCACGGCGTGCAAACCCTCTGCCCCCAAGCGCGCCGCCTCTCCACGCCAGTACGTGCGAACATCCTCAGGCACAGGCGGCACCGGCGACAAACCCTGCAGCAGCGCCATAAAATACAGCCCCGTCCCGCCCACGATGACGGGCCGCCTCCCTTCGGCGTCAGCCCGTGCCAGCACGCCCGCGACATCGCGCACATACCGCCCCGCCGAATAGGCTTCAGCCGCTGGCACGAACCCATACAGCGCATGAGGCGCCAGCGCCTCTTCCTCGGCTGTTGGCCGCGCCGTCAGAACGCGCAACTCGCGATACACCTGCATACTATCGGCGTTGATAATCACGCTCGGGACCTCGGCGGCCCTCGCCAGCGCATACGCCGACTTCCCCGACGCCGTCGGCCCAGCCACAAGCAGCGGTCTCAACATCCTCTGAAGTCCCAAAAAACAGCCGGGGTTTGGGGCAGCATGCCCCAAGTGGGGCCCGGGGCGACAGCCCCGAGTCACTACCAAGTGGCGACAGCCCGCCAATCACCGCCCGCGCCCGGCCGCCAACCGCACTTCCAGCGCGGCAGCTGCCCTGGAGATCGCAAAGCAGAACACCCAGAACACGAACGCTGCAAACACATACCCAGTCACGGCTGTCGCTGGCGAAAACCACTTGGCGTCCGCCGTGATCCCCTGCTGAACCACTCCAAGCAGATCGAACAGCCCAATGATGAGCACCAAGCTGGTATCCTTGAACAGCGATATATACGAATTCACGATCCCCGGAATAACGATCCTGTACGCCTGCGGCAGCACGACAAACATCATCTTCTGCGCCCCGGTCAGGCCCAGCGCATCGGCGGACTGAAACTGCCCCCGAGGGATCGCCTGCAACCCGCCCCGGATCACTTCAGCCATATAGGCCGAGGCAAACAGCGCAACCCCGATCAGCGCCCGCAGCAACTTGTCGAAGGAAACCCCCGGCGGCAACACCAGCGGCAGCATGACGCTCGCCATGAACAGCACGGTGATCAGCGGCACCCCGCGCACGATTTCGATGAACCCGATCGACAACCACCGCACCACCGGTAACTCAGACCGTCGGCCCAGCGCGAGCAGTGTCCCCAGCGGCAACGATGCGGCAATCCCCGCGCTCGCAACCACCAGCGTCACGAGCAACCCGCCCCACAACTCCGTCGGCACATACCGCAGTCCGAACATGCCGCCCACCAGCAGCACGAACGCTGCGACCGGCACCCCGACCGCCAACGCCAGCATCAGCCATCCGCGCGCGCGCAGCGCTGGCATCATTGCAGCACCCAGCGCCCCCGCCGCCAATGCATACACCAGCCAGACGCGCCATCGCTCGGCATCGGGATAGCGCCCGACCATGAACTGCCCGAACTTTGCTGTCACAAACGGCCAGCAAGCCCCCACGCCGTCGCCTGAACACGCCCGACCGTCGCGCCCGGTAAACACCGCCGACAGCAGCGCCCAATCGATCGTCGCCCAAACCGCCCACGCGATCAGCCAGATCGCAGCAAGGCTCAGCAAGCTGTTGCCCACGCTCGAAAACAAATTCTCCCGCGCCCACGCGCCCGCCTTTGGAAAGGACATCACCACCCCGTCCTTTTTTCGTCATCCCGGCGCAGGCCGGGACCCAAGCATCCATCGATTGAAAAGACATCGCTCCAGGACACCGCATTGGAGGCTCTGCACACAAACCTCCAGACTGGAAGCCGATCCATCCTCACCGCTCCACCAGCGCAACACGCGCATTGAACACGCCCATCACGCCCGAAATCGCGAGCGACAGGAACAAATAAACCGCCATCGTGATGGCGATCGTCTCGACCGCTTGATTGGTGTGGTTCAAAATCGTCCCGGCAAAAACCGACACGAGGTCGGGATACCCAATGGCCACCGCCAACGACGAGTTCTTGGCCACGTTCACATATTGGTTCGTCAATGGCGGAATGATCGCGCGCAGCCCTTGCGGAATAACGACAAGCCGCAGCGTGTCCGCGTCGTTGAGCCCAAGCGCTGCAGCCGCCTGCCGCTGCCCCTGCCCCACGCTCTGAATACCTGCCCGCACGATCTCGCCAATATATGCCCCGGTATAGGTGACAAGCCCAATCACCAACGCCAGCAGTTCCGGCAGGATCGCAACCCCACCCTCGACATTAAATCGCCCCATCGCGGGCCACGACACCGGCTGCCCGAAGACAATCGAAAGCGCGGCTCCGCCAGGTACCAGCAGCAGCGCGACCCAAACCACATCGACAAACGACCAAGTCCCGGACGGCTGCCCGGCAACCCGGCCCGATCGCCTGCCGCCCCAACCACCCAAAGCCAGCAATCCAACGGCTGCCAAAAGCGTCCCGCCGTCGCTCACCGCTGGCAAATAAAGCCCGCGCTGATTGAGCAGCGCGCCCAGCAGCGAGATGCTCTCGCCCGGCGGCGGCAGCCGCAGCATGATCCCGAAATAGACCATCAGCAGCCATAGCAGCAGCGGCACGTTCCGCACGATCTCGACGTACACCAGCGCCAACCGCGCCACGATCCAGTTGTTCGACAACCGCGCCACGCCCAGCGCAAATCCGAGCACGGTTGACAGCACCGCCGCCACGCCCGCGACCAGCAAGGTGTTGAGCAACCCCACCCAGAACGCCCGGGCATAGGTATCGGTATTCTTGAAGTCGATCAGCGCCTGCGAAATATCAAAGCCCGCCGTCCGCCCCAGAAACGAAAATCCCGACGCGATATTCTGGCGCTGCAGGTTCACCACGGCGTTCGAAACGAGCCAACTCACGCCCGCCACAAGCAACACTACGACCAGAACCTGCGCCCCGACCGCACGCCAGTTCCGCCCCCAATCGTAATCCAGCAACACCCTCATGCTTGACCACCCTTGTCATCCCGGGCCAGCGAAGCGCAGCCGAGTGCCAGACCCGGGACCCAGCGCAACGGCGCCGAAGGCACTGCTTTCCCATGCCACCCCTGGGTCCCTGCGCACTCACTGTCATCCCGGGCAAGCGGAGCGCCTTTCGCGGAGCGCTGACCCGGGACCCAGCGCAACAGCGCCGCAGGCACTGCTTTCCCTTGCCACCCCTGGGTCCCCGCGCACTCACTGTCATCCCGGACAAGTGTCGCTCCTTCAGCGACGCGCCGATCCGGGACCCAGCGTATCAGCGCCGAAGGCACCATAATCAAAGCCCAACCCATCATCTGACCGGCGGCGCATATTGCAGCCCGCCCTCCGTCCACAAGCGGTTCTGCCCGCGCGCAATGGCCAATCGCGATCCGCTGCCCAAATTCCGCTCAAAGCTCTCGCCGTAATTCCCAACCGCCTCGATGATGCGCACGGCCCAATCGCGCGAAAGCCCAAGCCCCTTACCGAAATCGCCCTCGACGCCGGTCAGTCGCCGAATCTCCGGATTGGCGCTGTTGACTTGCCCGCGCACATTCCCCCGATTAATGCCGAGTTCCTCTGCCCCCACCATCGCAAAATGCGTCCACTTGACGACATTAAGCCACTGCTCGTCGCCTTGGCGCACCGCAGGCCCGAGCGGCTCCTTGGATATGATCTCCGGCAACACCCGGTGCGCGTCCGCCGCCCCCAGCTTCAGCCGCTCGGAATACAGACTCGACGCATCCGTCGTAAACGCATCGCACCGCCCAGCATTATAAGCCGACAACGTCTCGTCGTTTTTATCAAACACCACCACTTTGTAGGGCAGCCCGTTGGTCCGGAAAAAATCAGCCAGATTAAGCTCGCTCGTCGTGCCCGACTGCACGCACACCGTTGCCCCGCCAAGCTGCTTGGCCGACGTGACGCCCGACGCGGTCTTGACCATGAACCCCTGGCCATCGAAATAATTGATAACGGAAAACGCCAGCCCCTGAGTTGTATCGCGGCTCATCGTCCATGTCGTATTCCGCGCCAGCACGTCGATCTCGCCCGACTGCAACGCCGTGAACCGCTCCTTCGACGTCAGCGGTATAAACTTGACCTTGGCCTCGGCACCAAAAATCGCAGCCGCCATCCCTTTGCAGAAATCGACATCGATCCCGGTCCAGTTGCCCTTGTCGTCGGGCGCCGAAAACCCAGCCAGCCCCAGCGTCACGCCACAGTTCAAGACGCCCCGCGCCTTCACGGCATCCAGCGTCGGCCCAGCCCATCCAGGCGACGCCGTCGTGACGGCAATCACCATCACCCAAATCCAACCAACCAGGATCCGCACACTGCACTCCGCCAAGCCTTGCAACCGGCGCGACCATGCCCGACCCAGATGACAGAGGCAATGATCCCCTCCGATTCGTCATCCCAGCGCAGGCTGGGATCCAGCCAGCCATCAATTCAACGCGAGATCCCGCCCCAAAAACACGATGCCATGCCCATTGAACGCGGCCACCCCGCGCTCAAAGAACCCCAGCCGCTCGTAGAACCCGACGTTACGCACGCCCTGCCCCGTCACGACATGCACCCCCAGCAAACCGGCCGCTTGTAGCTGCTCGCAGAAGGCTTCAACCAGCCGCGAACCCACACCTGCCCCCCGTGTCCGCGCAGCCAGATTGACATGCAGGTGCGCTGGATACCGCGCCGTCAGGTGCGCGAACTCTGCAAAATAGCCGATGTCTGAAAACCGCGGCGTCCGGGCTGGATCGTCCAGACACCCGACCAAGTAGCCAGCGACCGCGCCCTGGCCGTCAATCGCCATAAACACATGAGACGGATCGTGGATGAGATACCGCCCGAGCCAGCGCTCTAAAAACGCATCCCGCGCGTCCGCGCTCGCAAAGTCCTTGGTGCCGCTGGCCTCAAAGAAGATCGTCTCGATCCCGTCCCGCGCCACCGGCGACCCATCCCACCGCACAATATCCATGACGGCCCTCCGGCCACCACTATGTCCGAAACGGCAGCAGAGATCGAGACGGTGTCCCCGCCGTTGTTGTTTTCCCGGACAAGTGCGCCCCCTTGCGCACGAAGATCCGGGATCTTTACCGCTGCATTGAGGGGGAAAGACCCCGGATCAGCCCCGCTTGCTGCGCTCGCGCGGCAGTCCGGGGAAGCAACGTAAGGGCGGTGAAAACAAACCGGACAGCCTTGAGCGTTGCTCCGCATCGGCAAATGGGGTCCAGGGCGATAGCCCCGCGTCGACCGAATCACTCAACTCTCATCATCTGCCGATGCGACACGCTGATGTCCCGCAGGCGCTGGTGCCACCGCAGGGCGCGCTGGCCGCATCGCCGGCCCGCCGTAGTTCGGGCTCCACGGCTCGCTTGGATCGTCGGGCGCTTTGGCAATCCCCACACGCGGCGGCAACTGCGCGGGTCGGCCATCGTCTTCCATTTCAACGGGGATCGGCGCAGGCGGCGGGGTCTTGGGACCACCGGCATACCAATTCGCCTGACTGTAAGGCGTTTGCGCTTGGTGCGCACACCCAGATACCGAGACGGCGAGCAAAGCAAACGCCAGCGCCGGGCCGCACATGCGCCAGCCGCGCGACACTGAGCCACGATCGATCAAACTCATCACAAATGCCTTTTACAAACGCAACACCACACACGACGCGCCTGACACGCGCAGCGCACCACGAACGAACATCACGATTGAACACCAGCGTGGTTAAAACAGCCCTAACGGTCATCCCGTTTTCGCCCGCATCGGTTGGACGCGCGCAGTCACGAAGCTGTGCACGGCCAAGGCTCAAGAATTCGCTAGCCGGGGATGGGCGAACCTGTTAAGCACCAAACATCGACTTTGGCCGGACAACAGGGCCGCTACGCCTTTGCCAAGCTGGGCGCATGTTCATAGCCTCCAAAACTCGAAAAATGGCGCAACCGTTCGCTTCAAGCGCATGGGCGCGCCGAACGTGCAAAAAATACAGCTCCCTAAGGAATACCCTATGATCAATGGCGTCGTGAAATTCTACAATGCTCAAAAAGGCTTCGGCTTCATCCAGCCAGAAGATGGCAGCAAGGACGTTTTCGTCCATGCCACGGCTCTTGAGCGCGCCGGCATGAGCAGCCTCTCTGAAGGCCAGCGCGTGTCGTTTGACACCCAAGAAGATCGTCGTACCGGCAAGATCGCCGTCGGCAACATCCGCGCCGCTTAATTTCAAGCGAAAGCTTGGTATAAAAACGAAGCCACCCCGTTCGCGGGGTGGCTTTTTTCTTAAGGACTAAACCAGGGGTCTTCGATGACTGAGGACGACCGTTCCAAACAAGACCGTGCCACGGAAACACGCTACGTGGCCCTCGGATTGATCGCTTTGGCCGTCTTTGCTGCTGTCTTCATGGCCGTGGCCATCGGCCTTGGCGAGTGGGTCGACAGGCCCCGCTAACGCTCAGCGCAACGATTTTGCCAGCACCGCGACACTATTTGCTGTGCGCTTGACGTTGCCCGTTCTGCTCATCCGCGCTAACTCTGCGCGATGACAAATCCGATCCAATCCGACACCGTCCTCATCATCGATTTCGGCTCCCAGGTCACCCAGCTCATCGCGCGCCGCGTGCGCGAAGCAGGCGTCTACTGCGAGATCGTGCCGTTCAATCGCGCCGACGGCGAAGGCGAGCGCCTGAACCCGAAGGCCATCATCCTCTCCGGCGGCCCCGCCAGCGTCACGACCCATGAAAGCCCCCGCGCGCCCGATTGGGTGTTTGCCGCAGGCCTTCCGATCCTGTCGATCTGCTATGGCCAGCAAACAACGGCCGTCCAGTTGGGCGGTACCGTCGAAGGCGGCCATGCCGCCGAATTTGGCCGCGCCGATATCGAAATCCGCGAAAAGAGCGCTCTGTTCGACGGCATCTGGACGGTCGGCCAACGCTACCCCGTGTGGATGAGCCATGGCGACCGTGTCACGAAACTTCCCGCAGGCTTCACCGTCAAAGCCACCAGCGAAAACGCACCCTTTGCCATCGCCTCCGATGAGGCGCGCCGCATCTACACGACCATGTTCCACCCCGAAGTGGTCCACACCCCCGACGGCGCAAAGCTGATCTCGAACTTCGTCCACAAAATCGCCGGCATTAAAGCCGATTGGACGATGGCCCACTTCCGCTCGGCCGAGATCGCCCGCATCCGTGCCCAGGTCGGCAAAGGCCGCGTCATCTCGGGGCTGTCGGGCGGCGTCGACAGCGCGGTTGCCTCCGTCCTGATCCACGAAGCCATCGGCGACCAACTCACCTGCATCTTCGTCGATCATGGCCTGCTGCGGCTCAACGAAGGCGAAGAGGTCGTCCGCCTGTTCCGCGAAACCTACAACATCCCGCTCGTCCACGTGAACGCCCGCGACCAGTTCGTGTCGGCACTCGCTGGCGTCTCCGACCCGGAGAAAAAGCGCAAGATCATCGGCGGCCTGTTCATCGACGTGTTCGACGCCGAAGCCAAGAAATTGGGCGGCGCGGAGTTCTTAGCCCAAGGCACCCTCTACCCGGACGTCATCGAGAGCGTCAGCTTCACCGGCGGCCCCTCGGTCACCATCAAATCCCACCACAACGTCGGCGGCCTCCCCGCCCGCATGAACCTCAAGCTCGTCGAACCCCTGCGCGAACTGTTCAAAGACGAGGTCCGCGTTCTGGGCCGCGAACTGGGCCTGCCGGAACACTTCATCGGCCGCCACCCCTTCCCCGGCCCCGGCTTGGCGATCCGCATCCCCGGTGACATCACCGAAGACAAACTCGACATCCTGCGCAAAGCCGACGCGATCTTCCTCGACGAGATCCGCAAAGCCGGTCTGTACGACACCATCTGGCAAGCCTTCGCCGTTCTCCTGCCGGTCAAAACCGTCGGCGTGATGGGCGACGCCCGAACCTACGACAACGTCTGCGCCCTGCGTGCCGTCACCTCGACCGACGGCATGACAGCGGATTATTTCCCCTTCCCCCACGACGTCCTAGGCCGCACCGCCACCCGCATCATCAACGAAGTCCGCGGCATCAACCGCGTCGTCTACGACATCACCTCCAAACCCCCCGGCACGATAGAGTGGGAGTAAGTAGAAACGTTTCTACATTCCTTGCGTTGATGTTGAGATTGCTCTATTTTTAATGCAATGGAGGCGACGATGGGCATCACGACGATCTCGAGCCGCGAATTCAATCAAGACGCCGGCGGCGCAAAAAAGGCAGCCGAGCAGGGCCCCGTGATCATCACGGATCGGGGCCGACCGTCGCATGTCCTACTCAGCTTCGAGCAATATCAAAAGCTCATCGGCGCTGAACGGAGCCTGCTCGACATCGTCGCACAAAAAGAGGATGACGACATTGATTTCGATCCGCCACGTATGGGGGACAAAATTTTTCGCCCGGTCGATTTCGATTGATGTATCTAATCGATACCAATGTCTGGTCGGAACTCCGCAATCGCGGTCGCGCGAATCCCGGCGTCAGGGCTTGGGCTGATGGATGCAAAGCGTCCGATCTGTATCTATCGGTCGTAACCGCATTCGAACTGGAGCGCGGCGTGCTGCTTATGGAACGTCGCGACCCTCGCCAAGGCGCACATTTGCGAGCTTGGATGGTTCAAAACGTCCTGGAGCCGTTCGAAAAGCAGATACTACCCGTCGATGTGACCATCGCCCGCCGATGCGCGGCGCTGCACGTCCCCGACCCACGCCCCGAACGCGATGCCCTGATCGCTGCCACAGCCCTAGTGCACGGCCTGACGGTCGTAACCCGCAACGTCGCCGATTTCGAGCCGATGGGCGTGAAAACCTTCAATCCTTGGATCGCTTAGAGCGACGGCAAGTTGTGCCCCAACCTCGATTGGGTCCGGCCACAAAAGAACCGATCGTCTCTTCCACCGGGACCGCACCGCCTTTGTTTCGATTGTAGGACAGATGGCGGCAATGGCGAGATTTCGCTTGGCGGCTCGCGCCTCAACCGGTTCATGAACGACGTGGCAAACGTCACCGGGAAACTGGGCGACGGCGAGGCCGTGACGCCGGATGAAGAAGTCAACAACAGTGTCAACACCGATGACAGCGTCCATCATGGCGAAGAAAAGATCGGGGCCCAAAACGGTGCTGGCGAGACGGCTGTCGCAGGCACGAACGGGGCGAGCCCGGGCGGGCACGACAACGGCGCTGATCCATGGCAGGCGTTAGCGCAGGTCGGCTCGCAACTCGTTGCCGCGCTGGTTGCTGGAAACGCCGCTGACACTCAGACGCATACATGGATCGAGCGCGATCCAGCGACCGGCACTCAAAGTCTACGCGTACCGCTTCCACCACCCGAAACGATGCGGCGGCTTGCAGATGTGTTTTCAGCCCTGGCCGACAGTCTGCAGGATAGGAAGCCGTGATGGAGGCATCTCAATAACCGCAGACGTTCCGCAAGCTCCACAGCAGCGAGAGCGCCATTGGAAATGAATTGGCCGGAGTGTGGACGTGACCGGTTCATTGTTGAAGTGCAAAAATCGCTCGGCGGGCGCAACTGAACGACACGTATTCTTGCTCCAACCGGACACCAGCTCCCTGACGATTGAACCGCAATGTAGGTTCCATCGTGGTAGTCGATGGCGTGCAGCGAACCGTTGATCGTCTCAATGCGGTCGCGGATTGTCCGCTCCTCTTCGCGCAGCTTCGACTGAAAGCCTGCGACCTCGCGGATGGCATTCTCGTTGAGCAATGATTTGAAGCACGCCTCGAACCGAGGCAGGCCCTCGTCGCGCAACGACGCCAGCATCGCACGAAACTCCCCGGCCGCTTCCACCGATGCGTCGGCGTCGCGCGTCTCCTTTGGATAGCGATTGGCGTAGTCGCGCATTGCGCTGGCAACACGTGCGCCGAGCAAGCCCAAACTGGCATGGCGGGAATCAATCCTATTCTGAAGGACCTTTCGGATCTCGCTCTCCCGATTGCTGCACCCTTCGACGGTTAGCTCTTGTCCCGCGATCACGTCTGCGCGCAGTTCATCTAGCATCGGCAAGATTTGGACGAGCTTATCATCGGAGATAGCTGCATTGTCCGCCTGGGCGATGACGGTATACAGAAATCGAGAAAATATTTTGCGCAATGAATTCAGATGCTTAATATGCCAGCTGACCATCGAGTGCGAATAGCTGGAAATTCGATTGAACAAATAATGCAATTAAATCAATTCGCTAGTCAACATCATCGATCATGCGGCTTTTGTCGTCAACGAGCCGACACGAGGTCTGGATCGCTGATACGACTCCAATCTTTGCGGCGACGTTGAACGGATGCCAACGCGGCAGCCGATGGCAACGGCTTGCGAGAGTGCTCCGGAAAAGCATGCCCCCGCGAAGGCGGCTATGGTCACCGGTACGGCGAAGAAAATGCGACAAAACAAAGACCTAGAGCGACGTTGCAATTCGGTAGGATCGGAATGCGCTCTAGACGGACCCTAAGCGCTGTGCTCGATCCGCTTGGCAATTTCGCGGTACGCCTCAAGACCGGGCGTTACCAGACCAGCCACCTTCGCTTCATCGTCGATCATGCGTAACGCAAGGGCTGCCGCCCGGTGCTCGAGACGATCAAACGCTGCAATCTCCGCGGCGGTCATAGGCCCACCTTGAAGCAGCAGAGACTGGCGCGAATCCTCCGACAGTTTGTCGAAGTAGCTTGGGTCCGACCCGCAAAGGTAGCGCTTTGCGGCGACATGCAGCCGAACTGGCTCTACGACGCCTGGCCCATAGAGTTTTGCCAAAATGCCCGCGCTGGCTTCTTCGTGTTCGTCGTCGATACCCTGACCTGCCAGATCGATATCGTCGCCCGCCAGCAGATGGCCAACGTCATGAAGCAATGCAGCAATGACAAACTCATCGCCCAGCTGACGCGTGTGTGCCAACGCAGCAGCTTGCAGCGCGTGCTCAAGCTGGTTGACCGCGGACAAGCCGTAGCGTCCACACCCGCGGCTACTCAACAAATCAAAGAGTTCATCGCTCGTCATCAAATCCTCCTCTGCGCGCCCAGAATGCCACCCGGCCCGATGGCCCCAACCGGGTCCGAAAACGTCGACTTGGCAGTGTCTCGCACACTTGAGGTGGCGGAACCAGCGGTATACCCGACCGGCATACGGCATACGAAATAGCAATACACAAGAGCACTTCATAACGCTGTCATATGGAGGCGATAGTGCTGAACCGTCGGCGGTCGACCGGTGACTTATCAAAGCACTCCAGGGCCAGACGCACGACGACAGCACGACATGGGCTGGGTTCGTTCGGCCAAGCTCAACTGCCGAGCCACCTTTAAACAATGAGGTAATGTATGTTGAAGCGCATCATGAGTTTGACGGTCCTGGCCCTCTCGGCAGGAACGGCCAACGCCCAAGATCTGACGGTCTACACGGCACTTGAGTCCGACCAAATCAAGGCCTACGAAGAAGCCTTCGTTAAGTCGAACCCCGGCATCAAGATCAAGTGGGTGCGCGATTCAACCGGCGTCGTGACAGCCAAGCTGCTCGCTGAAAAGGCGAACCCACAGGCTGACGTCGTGATGGGTCTGGCTGCCACCTCGCTGATGCTGCTCGACAAGGAAGGCATGCTGCAGGCCTATGCGCCAGCTGGCCTCGATAAGCTCAAGACGACGATGCGCGATCCAGCCAACCCACCCAAGTGGATCGGCATGGACGTCTGGTCCTCTGCAATTTGCTACAATACGGTCGAAGGCGGCAAGCGCTCGATCCCAGCACCTGCCTCGTGGGCTGATCTGACAAAGCCTGAATTCAAAGGCCAGATCACGATGCCAAACCCGGCCTCATCGGGTACGGGCTTTCTGATGGTCTCGGGCTGGCTGCAGATGATGGGTGAAGAAGCCGGCTGGAAGTACATGGACGGCCTCCATCAGAACATCGCGGCCTACACGCACTCGGGTTCCAAGCCATGCAAGCAGGCTGCTGCTGGCGAATTCACGGTTGGTATCTCATTCGAATACCGCGCCAACAAGTCCAAGAAGGAAGGCGCTCCAATCGAAGCCATCCTGCCGAAAGAAGGCTTGGGCTGGGACCTGGAAGCCGCAGCCATCATGGCGACGACCAAGCAGCCCGATGCTGCCAAGAAACTGATCGACTGGTCGGCCAGCGAAGAAGCAAACAAGCTCTACGCGGCAAACTTCGCGATTGTTGCCTTGCCCGGCATCCAATCGAAGCTCGAATTCATCAAGGGTGATGTCGAAGCCATGCTCGGCAAGAATGATTTCGTATGGGCCGCAGCCAACCGCGAGAAGATCCTCGCCGAGTGGACCAAGCGCTACGACACAAAGTCCGAGCCTAAGGCGAAGTAAGTCTCAGCCTTCGTCGTCAAAGACTGTCTGCCAATGGCTGGCCGATTGCATAACAAGCGATCTGCCAGCCCCTTCTGCCACCGTCGCCTTACGATCCAAGACATCTCACAGCCTCGCGAGGACCTTATGGACACGTCGACGAGCAGCATTACGGCGCAAGATCCCTACCTCGTGATCCGTGGCGTGACCAAAGTCTTTGGTGCCTTCACCGCCATCGAAAACATCGATCTCGATATCTACAAAGGCGAATTCATTTCGTTTCTGGGCCCCTCAGGTTGCGGCAAGACGACGTTGTTGCGCGCCATCTCCGGCCTGGACGTACAGACCAGCGGCCGCATCCAGCAGGGCGGACGCGATATCTCAAACCTGCCTGTCAGTGAGCGTGATTTCGGCATTGTCTTCCAAAGCTACGCGCTGTTTCCCAATCTCAAGATTAAAGACAACGTCAGCTACGGCTTGGTTTCGGCCGGTAAGAGCCGTAATGAGATCACAGCCCGCGTCGATGAGTTGCTCAACATGGTCGGCCTGGCAGATCAGGCCAACAAGTATCCATCGCAACTCTCAGGCGGTCAGCAACAACGTGTTTCGCTTGCGCGCGCACTCGCCCTGTCGCCCGGTCTCCTGCTCCTCGATGAGCCTCTGTCAGCACTCGACGCCCGGGTTCGCGCACGCTTGCGCGGCGAGATCCGCGACCTCCAGAAGCGGCTCGGCATCACCACGATCATGGTGACGCACGACCAGGAAGAAGCACTGACGATGTCCGACCGTATCGTAGTGATGAGCAAAGGTCACATCGAACAGATCGGCACGCCAGACGACGTCTATCGCATACCCGCCTCGCCGTTCGTCGCCGACTTCGTGGGACGGATGAATTTCATCAAAGGTCAATTGCGCGATGCGTCATCCGCCGACTGTCTCGGTGCGTCGCTCACCTTCGCCAACGACCTCACCTATGCACCCGGGACAGCGGTCACCATCTGCCTCAGACCCGAAGATGTCACTGTGCGAGATACGGCCGGCAGCTCCAACGTTTTCGACGTCGACGTCGGCGTGATGGAGTTCATGGGCAATCACTTCGCCACGACGCTGCACGTGGTCGGAACCCACCTCAACATTTCATCCGACTTCTCGATGAACGTCGTCCGTGACCTTGGCATCAAGCCAGGAACACGGATCAAAGTGGCATTGCCAGCTGACAGGCTGCGCGTTTTTGCTTCCCCATCGTGACAGCGCAGTAGCACCACACGCACGAGCAAACCAAAGTCGACAGCGCAAGCCTTGAGGTTGGATAATGGCGGGCATAACAGGCAACGCGACGTCGACCAGCACGCTTGGGGCGTCCGTCACGGATACAAGTCGCGTGCGTCAAAAGATGAGCCGCGACGACATCTTGATGCGTTCGCTGCTGGTGGTCTGGATTCTGTGGTTGCTCGCCACCGTCGCCTTGCCTCTCGGGGCATTGCTGCGCAAGAGCGTGGAAGGACCAAACGGCGAATTCGTCGGGCTTGCCAACTTCGCCCAGTTCTTTGCCAATCCGGCGCTGACGGCCTCGATTGGCAACAGCCTGTGGATTGCGTCGATCAGCACTATTATCTGCGTGCTCTTGTCATTCGTGTTTGCCTACAGCCTGACCAGAACCTGCATGCCGGGTCGCGGCATATTCAAATTGATTTCGCAAATCCCATTGCTTGCCCCCTCGTTGTTGCCAGCGATCAGTCTGGTCTATCTATTTGGCAATCAGGGCATTGCCAAAGACCTGCTGTTTGGGGCATCGATTTACGGCCCTATTGGAATTATTATTGGGGAAGTTTTCTGGACTTTCCCCCACGCATTGATCATCATGGTCACGGCGCTATCGACATCCGATGGCAGGCTTTATGAGGCGGCAGCAGCACTTAAGGCCAGCAATTGGCGCACATTCTGGACCGTGACGGTGCCCGGCGCGCGCTATGGTTTGATCAGTGCGATCTTCGTCGTGTTCACGCTCGTCATCACGGACTTCGGCGTACCCAAAGTGATCGGCGGCCAATACAATGTGCTGGCGACTGACGTTTACAAACAGGTGATCGGCCAGCAGAATTTTCGCATGGGCGCGGTCGTCGGCCTGATCCTCCTCCTCCCAGCCGTGCTGTCCTTCGTCGTCGATCAATATGTCCAGCGATTTCAGTCAGCGGCATTGTCGTCGCGTGCGATCCCCTACCAGCCCAAGCCAAATTTTGCCATCGATACGGCATGTTTTATCGCCTGCAGTCTGATGGCGGCATCGGTGCTCATAATCATTGGAATGGCGTTCTTTGCGTCGCTTGCCACCCTCTGGCCCTACAATCTGACGCCGTCGTTCAAAAACTATGACTTTAACAATATGGATGGCGGCGGCTGGGGCAGCTTCACCAATTCTCTGAAAATGGCCGGACTGACCGCAGTATTCGGCAGCATTTTGATTTTCACGGGTGCCTATCTGGTGGAAAAAACGAAAGGCTTTGCGTCCGGGCGGTTTGTTTTCCAGTTACTGGCTTTGCTGCCGCTCGCCGTCCCGGGCATCGTCCTGGGCCTTGGGTACATCTTCTTTTTTAACGCACCGTCCAATCCCGCCAACGCCATTTACGGCACGATGACCATTCTTGTCATATGCTCGATCGCCCATTTCTATTCCGTGTCGCACCTGACCGCCGTGACCGCGCTGAAGCAGCTCGATCAGGAGATAGAAACGGTATCGTCGTCATTGAAAGTTCCGTTTTACCGGACGTTTTTCTTGGTGACCCTGCCGGTGTGCCTGCCCGCCCTGCTCGATATCTGCATGTACCTCTTCGTCAACGCGCTTACCACCGTTTCGGCTGTGGTTTTCCTCTATTCACCTGACACCACTCTGGCATCCATCGCCGTCCTCAATATGGATGATGCTGGCGACGTCGCTCCTGCCGCAGCGATGGCCATGACGATCTTCTTTGCCGCAACGCTGGTGCGAACGCTTTACACCTTGCTAGCCAAAGGCGTTCTAATGAGAACTCAAGCATGGCGTTTGCGTTAATCGTGGCGGACAGCAAAGATACGAAATAACCAAGGTACGACACGAAGATGGGCGTGAATAACACTTTCGACTTGGCGATTGTCGGCACGGGCATTGTTGGTCTGGCCCACGCGCTAGCGGCAGCGAAAATCGGCAAACGCGTCGTCGTAATTGAGCGCGATGCAGCCGCCAATGGCGCATCGATCCGTAACTTCGGCTTCGTCACCGTCACCGGCCAGCAATCGGGGGACTGTTGGCGCCGCGCCAAACGTTCGCGCGAGGTGTGGGCCGAGGTCGCCCCACAGGCCGGCATCAACGTTGAGCATGCCGGGTTATGCGTGGCGGCGCGCCGCCCACAGGCGCTGCGCGTGCTCGAAGCGTTTACCCAAACCGAAATGGGGCGCGAATGCCGCTTGCTCACACCTGACGAGGCGGCCGGAAAGATCCCGGCATTGCGCCGGGACGAACTTGCAGGCGGGTTGTGGTCGCCGCACGAATTGCGTGTGGAAAGCCGAGAAGCATTGCCGCGGTTAGCCGCCTGGCTTGAGGCCGTTCACGGCGTCACTTTCCTGCGGTCGACGCTGGTTCGCCATGTCGAACCACCCAAAATTGAAACCACGCGCGGCACGGTGCACGCCGAATGTGTTGTCGTGTGCCCCGGCCACGATTTCCAAACCCTCTTTCCCGATCGGATCGCAGCCTACGGTCTCACCACGTGTAAGCTGCACATGATGCGCCTCAAGCCTGCCGCGAAAGCTGCCCATCTGGGTGCTGCCGTCATGTCTGACCTTGGCCTCATCCGCTATCTTGGCTACGCCGAGCTACCCGAGGCCCAAGAGCTCAAAACGCAGCTGGCAGCCGAGCAGAGCGATCATCTCGCCAACGGTATTCACCTGATTGTTGTACAGTCAGCCGATGGCTCTCTGGTCGTCGGCGACAGCCACCATTACGGCGAAACGGTCGATCCTTTTGCCCCTTCTGCCGTCGACGATCTGATCCTCAGTGAGTTCGACGCCGTGCTCGATTTACCTGAGCGAGCCGTCACGCAACGGTGGACGGGCACATATGCGTCAGCCAGCGACCGGCTCATGCTGGTCGATCGGCCCTCAGACAGCGTGCGGATCGTGATCATAACAAGCGGCACAGGGGCATCGACCTCGTTCGCCATTGGCGAGGAAGTCATCGGCGAATTGTATGGCACCCAAATTCCTGGAGCACAGATATGACGATCAAGGCTGTCGTTTTTGATTGGGCAGGCACGATGGTCGATCACGGTTCGCGGGCACCGATGGGCGCGTTCGTGCAGGTGTTCTCCCAATTCGAAGTGCCGATTACAGTTGCTGAAGCCCGCGTACCGATGGGCTTGCCGAAGTGGGACCACATCAATTCACTTCTGACCAATCCCGCAATCTACCAACGGTGGGCGACGGCGCATGGCGAACCGCCGACCGACCGCGATGTCGACCGCATCTATGACGTGTTCGTGCCGTTGAATGCTGCCGTGGTTACTGATTATGCTGATATCATCCCCGGAGCACTCGAAACAATCGCCGCCTTGCGCCACCGCGGCATGAAAATTGGCTCGACCACCGGCTACACGCGCAACATCATGGAGCGTCTGCTGCCGGTCGTGGCCAAGGCGGGCCTTGTCACAGACAACCTCGTTTGCGCTGGAGACCTGAAGTCCGGACGGCCCGGACCGATGATGATGTACAAGTGCTTTCTCGATCTCGACGTCTGGCCCGGCAAATCCGTGATCAAGGTCGATGATACGGATGTTGGCATCGCGGAAGGTTTGGCGGCAGGGTGCTGGACGGTAGGCGTTTCGCTCTCGGGCAATGCGACCGGTCTCTCTCGGGAAGAACTGGCGGCCCTCTCGCCCGATCAGGTTGCCGAACATCGCGTCCACGCCACCCGCCACCTTGAACGGAGCGGGGCCCACTACGTGATCGACAGCGTGGCCGATTTGATGTCAGTTGTTGATCGCATTGAAGGTCGTCTGGTGCGCGGCGAAACGCCGTAACGATAACCGTTCGGCGCTCACTTGGTTGGATGTTCACGGCACTATGAGCCAACTTACAATCGCCCAGATTCGGGCCATCGAGGCCGTCGCGCGGCTAGGCAGCTTCACGCGGGCCGCCGACGATCTGGGCATCAGCCAGCCAGCAGTCTCGACGCAAGTGCGTGCAGTTGAAGAACTGTGCAGCCAGCGCCTGTTCATTCGCGCGGGTGGCAGCGTTGAGCTGGCACCGGGAGCGGGACCAATCCTGGCCCGCATCCGAGTGGCGCTCGGCGGGATCGATGATCTGGAGCGTCAACTGGCCGGAACCGCGTCGCTTGCCATCGGGTCGTTATCGCTCGGCTTCAGTGCCCACCGGATCATCATGCCGATCATGCGCAGGTTCGTAGAATTACACCCTTCAGTAGCGCTGCGGGCGCGAAGCGCCTCATCGGAAGAATTGATCGCTGCTATCGATAGCGGCACTCTCGACGTGGCAGCCGTCACGTGGCGAGATGCGAATTCCCGCTTTGCGACCCTTCAGATCTCGCGCCGTGGTTTTGTTATCTATGGCCGCAAGGGACATCCATTGTGCAAAAGCGGCGAAGTGAATTTAAAGAAGTTGTCTGGCGTGCCGATGGTTTTGTGGAATAGCGGATCGCACACGCGGCAGATCTTCGAGTCAGAAGCGCATCGGAGCGGGACGTTAATCGTATGCGCCCTTGAAGTTGGATCGTGGGATGCCGCGTTTGCGGCCACAGCTGCGGGCATCGGCCTGGGAGTGGCACTTGAAGGCGAAGTCGAGGCGGACCATGAGGTCGACGTGTGCCGTCTGGTGGGTGGAAACTTTGACGCCGGCCAGTATCTGATCTGTCTACCTGAGTTCCGTAATTTTGCGGCTGTGAGCGAACTTTTCGCCATCGCCGAGGATGCGCGCCTCAACCGGTCGATGGGCGCTTAAGCGTGTTGCCAAGGTGCAGTTGCCATGGTGCAGTCGTCGTTCCGCTCGATAAAATTGCCCAGCCGACAAAGGAGAACCGGTTCCGTAAACTCGGACGGTGAGATGAGTGGAGTTTCTGCCTGAGATCGCGCGCGGTTGTGGCGCGAATCAGGAGCACCGTTGACGAGACAACCCCCCGGGACCACACACCGGCTTTCAAGGCGAAGGTGGCGATGGCTGCCATCAAGGGCGACAAGACAATTGCGCAGCTTGGCTCGAGCAGTTCGTCGTGCACCCAATCAAATCACGGCGTGGAAAGACAAGCTCCAGCAAGGCGCGGCCGATGTGTTCGGGCCGGGGGTCGGCGGGGCCACCTCGTCGGCACCATCCATCGGCTAGAGTGCTTCCGGGAAAAGCACGCCCCCGCGAAGGCGGGGGCGTGAGCGGTTTTCCCGAAAGAAGCACGACAAAACAAAGAGCTAGGGTCTGTCTTTGATTCAATCAAAGTCGGACAGACCCTAGAAGTCGCGGCACGCCAAGATCGGAGAACTGACCTTGGAGAACGAGCCCCGTTCGGGCCGGGGACAAGCTTTTAAAAAAGGGGCGCCATCTCGGAGCGATGCTTCGCATCGACGGGAGCTTGCTGGGCCGTCGGCATGTTAAAACGCTGATGCGGCGGATGGGAATCGAAACGATTGACCGCCGCCCGCGCACGGCAAGCCGGAGATCTTCAACACCGACCAAGGCCGCCAGTTCACCGGCACAGCCTTCACCGGCGTGCTGGCCGCCAACGGCATCGCCTTCAGCATCGACGGCAAATGGGCGTCGATGCCGAGCAAACCAATCACCAGCCACGATCGCCAACGCCTCGCCGCAACGTGCGCTCAACAATCGACTCTCCATGTAACTGACTGCGGACGGCTTAGGCATATATTTGTTTTTACCGTTCAGCGTCAATGGCTTGAAAAATAGAACACCAAAAAGTGTAATAATTTATTGACACAAAAATAAGTCACTATAATCTTACACTCAACACCCGCCCTGGCCAATATCGGCCTGCCCCACGGGCGCACAGAGGCTCAAATGCACGCGATCGCTGTCGTCCTGCATGACCAACGCGCCCTCGCTCTCGAGGCGGTCAAGCTCGTGCCGCCGACGGAAGCCGACGTCATCGTCGATATGGAATGGAGCGGGATCAGTTCGGGCACAGAGCGGCTGTTGTGGTCAGGCCGGATGCCGCCGTTCCCTGGCATGGGATATCCGTTGGTACCGGGATATGAATCCGTTGGCCGCGTCGTACAAGCCGGATCCTCCTCCAACCGCCGCGAAGGCGACCGGGTCTTCGTTCCCGGTGCCCGTTGTTACGATGGCGTCCGGGCTCTGTTTGGCGGAACGTCCTCTCGCGTTGTCGTGGCTGGCGGTCGGGTCTGGCCCGTCAGCGAGAGCATCGGTGAAAATGCAATCCTGCTCGCGCTCACGGCAACGGCGGTTCATGCGCTCGCAGCACCAGGCAGCGCCTCCCCAGACCTGATCGTCGGCCATGGTGTCCTCGGTCGCCTTCTCAGTCGCGTCACGATTGCCCTTGGCAATCCTGCGCCAACCGTTTGGGAACACAATCCACGCCGGATGGATGGCAGCAGCGGCTATGTCGTCATCGATCAAACTGCCGATCCAAAACGCAACTACCGCGCCATCTACGATGTCAGCGGCGATAGCGGCATTCTTGGCGAATTGATCAGCCGTTTGGCACCCGGCGGCGAGATTGTCCTGGCCGGCTTCTATGACACGCCGCTCAGATTTGATTTCGCCCCCGCGTTCATGCGCGAAGCCCGCATCCGTGTCGCGGCTCAATTCCTCGACGACGACATGCGTGTCGCACTGGACCTCATAAACACCGGTCGGTTGTCGCTTGATGGGCTCATCAGCCATCGCCAACCCGCAACATCGGCACCGTCGGCCTACGACGTCGCCTTCACAGATCCAAGCTGCCTTAAAATGGTCCTCGACTGGAGAGCTGCCGCATGAATGCTATCACCCCCCCCTCAGTCGGCTCAGCACAGCCAGCCAATTATGATGAGCGACTGAGGGCAGAAGCAGCCCTCCCACTTGATCCCGTAGCTACCGCTCCCGCCAAAAAGCAGACGCAAGTGATTGCAATCTACGGCAAGGGCGGCATCGGCAAAAGCTTCACGCTCGCCAACCTCTCTTACATGATGGCCCAACAAGGCAAGAAGGTGCTGCTGATAGGCTGCGACCCCAAGAGCGACACGACCTCGCTTTTGTTTGGTGGACGCGCCTGCCCCACCATCATCGAAACTTCGTCCAAGAAAAAACTCGCAGGCGAGCAGGTCGCCATCGGCGATGTCTGCTTCAAGCGCGACGGCGTTTTCGCCATGGAACTCGGCGGACCCGAAGTGGGTCGCGGCTGCGGCGGACGCGGCATCATCCACGGGTTTGAGTTGCTTGAAAAGCTTGGCTTCCACGAATGGGGCTTCGACTATGTCTTGCTCGATTTCTTAGGCGACGTGGTCTGCGGCGGCTTCGGCCTGCCAATCGCACGTGACATGTGCCAGAAGGTCATCGTGGTCGGCTCAAACGACCTGCAGTCGCTCTATGTGGCCAACAACGTTTGCTCTGCGGTCGAATATTTCCGCAAACTAGGTGGCAACGTTGGCGTGGCCGGCCTTGTGATCAACAAGGACGACCACACGGGGGAAGCCCAGGCCTTTGCCGCAGCGGTCGGCATTCCCGTCCTTGCCGCAATCCCTGCCGATGAGGACATCCGCAGAAAAAGCGCCAATTATGAAATCATCGGCCGCCCGGGCGGCCAGTGGGCAAGCGTTTTCGAAGGCCTTGCCAGCCAGGTTGCTACAGCCCCGCCCCTGCGGCCCTCACCCCTCACCCAGGATCAACTGCTCGGCCTCTTCAAGGGCGAGCAGGTCGGTCGCAACGTGGTGCTCGACCCCGCGTCACTCGAAGACATGTGCGGCGTCACCACGCTGCAAAAGCCCTCTCTCGAAGTCATCTACGACACGGTCTGACGCACCCAGATAAACCCACCATGACCACGCGATAGACGGATCATTTCATGTCGGATGGCGAGCCTCTTTTGAACACGACAGACCAAGCCGGGGGCGAAACCACCATCCCCGCCTCCATCGGTGTCCCCACCGCTGAGGGCGCGCCTCAGGCGGTCGGCGGATGCCACTCGAAAGCCGAAATGCGCCGTGCTGCAAATGCCGCCGGATTGAGTGAGACACTGGCCCGCTACGCGAAAGACTATCCGTCCGGCCCTCACGATCAGCCGCAAAGCATGTGTCCAGCCTTTGGCTCGCTGCGCATCGGGTTGCGGATGCGCCGCACGGCCACCGTGCTCGCTGGCTCCGCTTGCTGCGTCTATGGCTTGACCTTCACCTCCCACTTTTACGGCGCGCGTCGCTCGGTGGGATACGTCCCCTTCAATTCAGAGACGCTCGTCACCGGCAAACTGTTCGAAGATATCCGCGAGGCCGTCTTCAAACTGGCCGACCCCGACCTGTACGACACCATCGTCGTCACCAACTTGTGCGTACCAGCCGCATCCGGCGTTCCCCTTCGCTTGTTACCCAAGCAGATCAACGGCGTCCGCATCATCGGCATCGACGTGCCAGGCTTTGGCATCCCAACGCACGCCGAAGCCAAGGACGTTCTGGCCGGCGCCATGCTCGCCTACGCTCGCAACGAGGCTGAGCTGGGTGCCGTTCAAGCCCCAGCCGGTGGCCGTTCTTCACGTCCCACGGTTACGTTTCTGGGCGAGATGTTCCCGGCCGACCCTGTCGGCCTCGGCATGATCCTCGACCCGCTGGGACTGGGTGCCGGCCCTGTCGTACCGCATCGAGAATGGCGCGAGCTGTACGCCGCCCTCGATTGCGCTGCCGTCGCCGCCATCCACCCCTTTTATACAGCCTCAATCCGCGAATTCGAACTCGCTGGCCGCCCGATTGTGGGCTCGGCACCGGTTGGCTACGAGGGCACGGCAGACTGGATCGAAGCCATCGGCCAATCCTGCAACGTAGCACGCACCAAAATCGACGACGCCAAGTCGCGCATCCTGCCAGCCATCAAAGCAGCTCTTGCAACCTCACCCATCAAAGCACGCATCACGCTGTCGGGCTACGAAGGTTCCGAACTGCTGGTCGCCCGTCTGCTGGTCGAAAGCGGTGCCGACCTCCGCTATGTTGGCACGGCCTGCCCCAAAACGCGCTGGTCGCAATCAGACGTCGAATTCCTCGAAGCCGCCGGCGTCCACGTCCAATTCCGCGCCTCCTTGGAGCAGGATCTCGCGGCCTTCGCCGAGTTCAAACCCGACCTGGCAATCGGCACCACGCCCGTCGTCCAGAAGGCCAAAGAACATTCGACGCCCGCGCTGTATTTCACAAATCTGATCTCCGCCCGTCCCCTCATGGGCATCGCCGGTGCCGGGTCTCTCGCCCACATCATCAACAGCGCTCTCGCCAACAAATCGCGCTTCGACACCATGACCGCCTTCTTCGACGGCGTCGGCACAGGACATGCAGCCGGTGTATGGGAAGACGTCCCCCGCGACCGGCCAGAGTTCCGCAAACAGGCAGCGACAAAGCCCGCGTCCCATAATCCAATCGGGGAGATGGGCTGATGCTGATCCTCGATCATGATCGCGCCGGGGGCTACTGGGGCTCCGTCTATGTCTTCACAGCCGTCAAAGGCTTGCAAGTCATCATCGATGGCCCGGTCGGGTGTGAAAACCTGCCCGTGACATCCGTCCTCCACTACACCGACGCGCTCCCCCCGCATGAATTGCCAATCGTCGTCACCGGCCTTGGCGAGGAAGAACTCGGCCAGCGCGGCACTGAAGCCGCCATGAAGCGCTCGCACAAGACCCTTGATCCAGGCCTGCCATCGGTGGTTGTCACCGGCTCGATCGCCGAGATGATCGGCGGCGGCGTCACCCCAGAAGGCACCAACATCCATCGGTTCCTGCCACGCACCATTGACGAAGACCAGTGGCAGAGCGCCGACCGGGCGATCAATTGGCTGTGGTCTGAATTCGGCGCCAAGAAAAAACCCAAAGCCCAAAAGGCCCGTCCGCCCGGCACCAAACCACGCGTAAACATCATCGGACCAGCCTACGGCATGTTCAACATGCCATCCGACCTCGCCGAAATCCGCCGCCTCGTCGAGGGCATTGGTGCCGAAGTCGGATTGGTCTTCCCGCTGGGAACACACTTGGCCGATGTGCCCCGATTGGCCGAAGCCGACGCCAACGTTTGCATGTATCGCGAGTTCGGACGCCTGCTGTGTGAGCAATTGGGGAAACCCTACCTCCAGGCTCCGATCGGAATTCACAGCACCACCAAATTCCTGCGCACTTTGGGCAGTCTTCTCGATCTCGACCCCGAACCCTTCATCGAACGGGAAAAACACACCACCATCAAACCGCTTTGGGATTTGTGGCGTTCGGTCACCCAGGACTTCTTCGGCACAGCCAGTTTCGCAATCGTTGCCAACGAGACCTATGCACGCGGTGTGCGCCATTTCCTCGAAGACGACATGGGCCTGCCGTGCACATTCTCCTTCTCCAGGTGCGCTGGACAAAAGCCCGACAACGACGCCATCCGCGACGCCATCAAGACCAAGCCTCCGCTGATCCTGTTTGGCAGCTTTAACGAGCGCATGTACTTAGCCGAAGCCCGCGGCCGCTCGATCTATATTCCCGCATCGTTTCCCGGCGCGATCATCAGGCGGCATACCGGCACCCCCTTCATGGGATACTCCGGCGCGACCTACCTCATCCAAGAGGTTTGCAACAGCCTCTTCGATGCCCTGTTCAACATCCTTCCGTTGGCGGGCGACATGGACCGCATCGACAAGACGCCATCGCGCCACATCCAGGAATTGCCGTGGGACGACGACGCCCGTACAGCCCTCGACCGCGTCATCAACGACCACCCCGTTCTGGTTCGCATTTCCGCCGCAAAACGCATTCGCGACGCAATCGAGGCCTCGACGCGCAGCGCAGGCGAAACTCGGGTTACGGAGCAGCGGGTACTCCAGTCGCGCACGCTATCCCCAGAGGGCGCCGCCACATGACAAACCGCTTCAACAAACACGACCAAGAACTTTCGAGCACGGCCAAAGGAGAGCCTCACATGACCACGCAAATCCCCGCGAATGCGCCTCGTCACCGCCGTGCAAAACAAGACCAGCGTGATTTCAATGTCATTTTCGCGCTGACGTTCACCCTGTTTTTCATAGCAGCAATCGGCCAGCGCCTATTGCCGGGCTATTGGATGGACGCCCAGAAAAATGACGACATTCGCCAATCCATTATTGGTCAAGCTCTTGCTTCGGCCAGAACCGTTGTCCCGTACGCCTTCATGGGGTAACGGCCAAGTTCTTCGTCCGGATTATCCGGCGAGGCATCGCGATGGCTCATTGCCAAGCGATCGACCCTGCCGCGCGGGAGGCGCGGTAACTCGCTAGAAGCCCATAGGAGATTGTAATGGCTTTAGAAAAAGCTACAGGCCTGAGCGACGACGAAGCGAAGGAGCTGCATGGCAACTTCGTCGTCGTCACAATGATCTACATCGGAATCGCTGTTGTGGCGCATATCCTGATGTGGATGTGGCGTCCATGGATTCCCGGCACGCCAAGCTATCACTCGTCCATCCAAGACGGTGCCAGCTACGCGTATCTCGCCATCACCACATTACTCACATAAAGGAGATCCGGATATGTGGCGCGTTTGGCAAATGGTAGAGCCGATCAAAGTCTTGACCGGTCTTTATCTCTTCCTTGGACTTCTCGCATTCATGATCCATTTCATGCTGCTCAGCACCGAGCGGTACAATTGGCTCGAGAATCCAAAGCCGAAAAAGACCGTCGAGCTTATCGTTCCAGGCTCAGCTTCACCTATCACGATCACGATGGCGGCTTAAGCCGCCAAAGGAGTGGCGAGGTCTCCGCTTTCCGGTCCGTCCGGCAATCAAGGCCTCGCCCTCCCTCCGTCACTTTTCGACGCCGCAACGAACCTGAACTGACGACGAACCTGAACTGACATCGACACTTCAACTCATGGGAACGCGGATCGCCTGAAAACAGGGCTGTCGGCGTGGGAGATTAGAGCTATGGCCATGCTCACCTTCGAGCCGAAATACAGAGTGCGCGGGGGTACGCTTATTGGCGGCGACCTCTTCGATTTCTGGGTAGGTCCGTTCTACGTCGGATTTTTCGGCGTCACTGCTGCTTTCTTTTCGTTTCTGGGAACTGCCCTGATTGTCTACGGGGCTGCTATCGGCCCGACATGGAATTTGTGGCAGATCTCAATCGCACCACCTGACTTAAGCTACGGATTGGCATTTGCGCCCTTGAAAGAGGGTGGCTTATGGCAACTCATAACAATTTGCGCCATCGGCGCATTTGTATCCTGGGCACTGCGCGAAGTTGAAATCTGTCGCAAGCTTGGTATGGGTTACCATGTGCCGTTTGCATTCAGCGTCGCCATTTTCGCCTATATTTCATTGGTCGTCATTCGCCCCGTTCTCCTCGGCGCATGGGGACATGGTTTTCCCTACGGCATTATGAGCCACCTCGATTGGGTATCAAACGTCGGATACCAATATCTTCATTTCCACTACAATCCCGCTCATATGCTTGCAGTCACGTTCTTCTTCACCACCACCCTTGCGTTGTCTCTCCATGGCGGCCTCGTACTTTCCGCAACCAATCCTCCCAAGGGCGAAGAAGTCAAATCCCCAGAATACGAAGATACCTTCTTTCGGGATATCATCGGCTATTCCATCGGCACGCTGGGCATCCATCGTTTAGGGCTGTTCCTCGCATTGTCAGCTGGCTTCTGGAGCGCTGTCTGCATCATCATCTCTGGACCGCTTTGGACTCGTGGCTGGCCGGAATGGTGGAACTGGTGGCTGAGCCTTCCAATCTGGCGCTAGGACAAACGGGGAAAAACAATGGCAACGTATCAAAACATATTCACTCAAGTCCAAGTGCGCGGCCCTATCGAAACGGGCGTTGCATTACCAGCAGGCGACTGGGCCCGTGAGGGTCAAGGCTTCTTCAGTAATCTGGCCGGTAAAATCGGCAACGCCCAGTTGGGCCCCATCTATCTAGGGGCCACCGGCTTAGCCTCCCTCATGACAGGCCTTGTCGCCTTCAATATCATGGGGTTCAATATGCTGGCACAGGTCAACTGGAATCCGATCCAGTTCATACGTCAACTGTTCTGGCTCTCGCTCGACCCGCCCAACCCGAAATACGGGCTGAGCATTCCCCCCCTCAATGACGGTGGTTGGTACTTCATCGCGGGGTTCTTGTTGACCGTGTCGATCCTCCTATGGTGGGTCCGCACCTACCGCCGCGCACGGGCTCTTGGAATTGGCACCCATGTCCCATGGGCATTCGCAGCCGCCATTTGGCTCTATCTTGTGCTCGGGTTCTTCCGCCCCCTCTTAATGGGAAGCTGGAGCGAAGCGGTCCCATTCGGGATCTTCTCTCACCTTGATTGGACGGCGGCATTTTCGATCCGCTACGGCAACCTGTTCTACAACCCCTTCCATATGCTCTCGATCGTCTTCCTCTACGGTTCGGTCCTGCTCTTTGCGATGCACGCTGCAACGATCCTCGCGGTCGGCCGCTACGGCGGTGAGCGTGAAATTGAACAGATCACCGATCGTGGCACGGCGTCCGAACGCGCGGCACTGTTTTGGCGCTGGACGATGGGCTTCAACGCCACGATGGAGTCGATCCACCGGTGGGCTTGGTGGTTTGCCGTGCTCTGCCCGATCGTTGGCGGCATCGGAATTCTGCTGACCGGAACGGTTGTGGACAACTGGTACCTCTGGGCCGTCAAACACGGTGTTGCTCCTCAGTACCCCGTCGTCTCCGTGCCTCTCCCTGATCCCGGTTTGTCCAAATAGGTGCGGAAATGAATTTCAACACACTCATCGCTGCATGCGCCACCCTGGTGCTACTCGTCCTCCTGTCCGCCACGTTCGAGTTGCCACCGGCAGCCAGTCAACAGACAGGATATCGCGGATTGTCCATCGGAACGGTCGTGAACAAACGCAAGCAAGAGGCCATTCTGGCAGCTCAAATCGTGCCAGAAGCTCAGCCTGCCGCCGACCCGGGCGGCAAGAAGGCCTCCGAAGTCTACAAGAACGTTCAAGTGTTGGGTGACCTGACCGAAAACGAGTTCAACCGCCTGATGGCCGCCATCACCGAGTGGGTGTCACCAGAACAAGGTTGCGCTTACTGCCACGGGGAGGAAGGCAACTTCGCCGAGGACAAGCTCTACAGCAAGGCCGTGTCGCGGCGTATGATCCAGATGACGCGCCATATCAACGTCGACTGGAAACAGCACGTCGCCGCAACCGGCGTCACCTGCTACACCTGCCACCGCGGCAACCCGGTGCCAGCCAACATCTGGTTCACAAAGCCAGCGACACCGCAGGCCGGTGGCAATGCAGCGATGCGCAATGGCCAAAACGAACCGGCAGCGAGCGTCGGCCTTACCTCCCTCCCGAACGATCCGCTCAGCTTGTACCTGCTATCCGATCAACCGATCCGCGTCATTGCGCAAACCGCTCTGCCCCAAGGACATGTCAGCACGACACAATCGACCGAAGCGGTCTATGCGATGATGATTCATCAGTCACAATCGTTGGGCGTGAACTGCACGTTCTGCCACAATAGCAGGGCGTTTTCATCCTGGGAGCAAAGTCCGCCCCAGCGCACCGTCGCTTGGCATGGCCAGAGGCTCTTGCGTGATTTGAACGTGAAATATCTGGTCCCGCTTCAGTCAACGTATCCCCAAAACCGTCTCGGCCCATTGGGTGATGCGCCTAAAGCGAACTGCGCGACATGCCATCAAGGTGTGAATAAGCCACTCAACGGCGCACAAATGCTCAAGGACTATCCAGAACTCGCCAAAAACCCATAACAACAACCCATAACACGCCCCTTGGGTCAAACTCGAAAGCGGACGCCTGATACCAGCGACCATAAGTTCTGACTTATGGCCGCTGGTATCTGCGCGTGGGGTTGGTGGGGCGGCCACGCGCAAAGCAAAGACAATACCGTCGCGAAGCCGTAAGCATCCGGTGAGAACCGCAGGGGCTACGTGTTTGGGTCGGGCTCTTGTGCGAGGAGCGCTCGCTCCTCGATGATGATCTGCTTGAGGCATTCGATGCCGTATTCGGTGAATGCCGGGCAGCC
>Ga0247836_1001330_pt1 | contig 40313 bp, 41 predicted proteins | sample LaCruzMarch2015__4_FD_187116 | JGI IMG/M metagenome (GOLD analysis project Ga0247836, IMG submission 187116) | Freshwater microbial communities from meromictic Lake La Cruz, Castile-La Mancha, Spain - LaCruzMarch2015_14m | ecosystem: Environmental > Aquatic > Freshwater > Lake | place: Spain... | reverse complement strand
CAGGTACGCCATGCTCCGCACATTTCGCCGGAGGCCAAGCTGGTCAAATTGGCGGACAAAATTTGCAACCTGCGTGACATCCTTGCGTCACCACCAGCAGGCTGGAGCGCTGAAAGAAAGCGTGCTTACTTCGATTGGGCTGCGCGAGTAGTCGCTGGGCTGCGGGGTGTGCATCCAGCATTAGAAGGCGTCTTCGACGGACTTTACAGCCGACAGTCTGAGCTGCTCTGAAGGTATCGAATGAGAATCGAGCAGCATATTGTTGCAGCGTGGGCAAAGTTACTTAGCGAGACGCTGGTCAAGGAAGCTATCGCTGCCTTGGAGCAAATGGATGCCAATGCCATGCTTTCTGGCGATGACTCGGGATTGAAAAATGTGTGGGAAGAGGTCTGTGTCCAGTTGCAGTACGAGGAGTCCATCTTTTGGGATACCTATCTCGAAACGATGGAAGATCTGTTAGCCGGACTTGTCGCGATATTGGACAAGGATGCCCGCATGGCGTTGTGGGCTGTAACTGAGGATGGGTGGGACTATGTATATGACCACCGCGACCTCGACGAGGGAGTGGAAGACGTCCCCGTATCAGATGATGCGATCGTCAGTAAGGTCAAGGATGAATTGCTGATTGCCGCAGCCAATTACACAAATCCAAATATCCAGAAGTTTCTTGCACGACATGAGGATGGGTACGACGAACTCGATGACGACGATGAGAACGATGAGAACGATGGTGAAGAGGAATCCGATAGTGGTAGTCATCTGGAGCAAGCGGATCAGCCAAATCGATTTTTCGATCTTCGACCGGCCGTGGTGGAACCAGTGGTTTTTGTCATCTCTCGGCAGCAAGTAGATCGGGTGGACATTGAAAGCTCGCTTGGCTTCCTCCGAAATTTGATTCCCTCTGACCAACCTGATCACATATGGGCCAACAAAGGGCGATTGTCATTGGTCATCAGCGGTTATGACACAGATCCCCGAGAACTTTACGAAATCCCCGAGGTTTGCCGCTACATGCGGTTGCTGGATGCCGAATGGCCTTTTTGGCTGTTTTTCCTGAACCAAGTGGACGAGTCCATCAAAGTCGTAGCAACGTGTGTGGCATCGACGATTGAAGTAGCGCCTGGTGCGGTGCAAGTTGATTCATTGGGATTAACACAATTTTTGGAGCGGGGATTTGCTGGTGTCAATTTCATTTTTGACACCTACAGTTTTCCAGAGGCAGAAAACGAAGTGTTGTCAAAGGGGGTATCTCAAATCCTCGAGAACAGCATGATTGATCCGGATCGTGATGGGTACATCCTTGAATAAGTTGCAATCAAGCCAGAGCTTCCAGTCCTACTGTGAGACTCAAAAATGGAATACTCGCGTTTAGAAGAACATAGATTAAAAGGGAGAGTTTCGTGCCATATCAATTGCGACGGATCGTCGCCATCAATATCAAAAATTCCATCACGCGACTCCCATCTGGTCGCGTCGCAGAGCTAGATCCACGTGGTGGGGTCTTGGCTATTGGCGAGAACGGTGTCGGCAAGACAACGTTTTTGCGCCTTTTGCCAGTCTTCTACGGAGCAACCGCATCACAAATTTTGCGTGGAAGTGGCCGCGATTCATTAATTGGCTACTTGTTGCCGGACCCGAGCAGTTGCGTTGTCTACGAATACGAACGCGAGACGGAGAATGATCTGCGTTGTGTTGTGATGCATTGCCAAGGCAACGCCGATGCTCCTGAGTTTCGGATCATCCACGCAGGATTCCGTGAGGACTTTTTCTACGATGAAAACAATCAGTTTGTACTGCGCGATGAATACCCTCGGCGTGTTGAAGAAATGGGGTACGAGGTAACCCGCAAACTGATGCTCAATCAATATCGCAGCGTGATACTGAACGAGCGTCTTTCCACTAAGGAAGGCACAGATTTAAGACGTCTCGCGGCAGTACATTCATTGGGCCCCAAGCCGCTGACAAACTTGGAACAAATTGCCGCTGCCATGGCCAACGAAAAGATCAATTTCCGTGACCTGCAGAACATCGTAATCGAGCGCGTTTCCGATTCACAGGGCGACGTGGCAAACCCGGCGCAAAGTCGGCGTGAACTCAAAAAAAGCCGCAACGACGTCTCTCAGTGGCTGGAAGCACATGATCACATGGTTGCTGTATCAATGCGGAGGAGGATTTCTATGTCGAGAATTGAAGCCGCTCTCAAGCGCCTTGCTGAGGGCTGCTTTGTTTGCGCTTATCACTACCCCGATGAATTTGAAACTCTCCGGGAGGCCGGTGGGCAGCGTCAGGCCGAGGAATGGTTGGGGAAAATTGGATATCGATTGGCACGCCTTGGCGAAGATGGTGCATTTTTTATGGCGCATTCCATCGTGACGAACGAGATGCGATCCAGTTTGCGAGAAGAAATGCGCGCGGTTCGTACCAAGCTGGATCCGATCGTTCACTTTCTTGAAGTACTGCGTGAGACTCAAGGGCGTGACCCACACATTCACCCTGGGGACATGATCTGGGAGTCAGAAATCAGCGAAGCAGTGCGCGCCAACTCTCGGCTGGAGAGAACCCTGAACGAAATGCGGGAGATCAGTGGTTCGCGAACAACGGACTCTTCCATCGACAGAGTGAGGCGAGTACTGGAGCAGCTGGTCAAAGCTGGTTATATCGTTGAGACCAACGCCGCCAGCAAGGGCTATCAGGTGACGGGAAAGGTTCAGTACCTTTACCAGTTACTCAATTTCATCAATGAGAATACGCCGCTGCTGTCAGATGATGGGGTGGTTGATTCGATTGATACCCAGCTCCGATTGGATGTTCCGGACGGTGAACGCAGCGGGCTGCAATCCCCATGAGCACGCCGATCAAGGATGTTCTGCAGACATTGAGTCTCGGTGGAGTACTGCTGATGTTCGGTCGACATCCGAACGTACTCTGCCGCCCGGAATTGGGCGGGCGAGTCCAACCCTTCGTCTTTTGATTCTTCTGTGGACATGGCGCTGATCGTGTGGAGTTCATTTGGTGAGGACGTTAATGGCTGGTCGGTCATTTGGCTATCACGTCCTATCTTTGCAAGCGTCTGTTTTGCAGGGGCAGTCGCCGCACACTGGAGAAATCTCCACAATCCACGCGTCCATCTTTGCAGATTGGCTCAGTGGAACAGGCCGAATTCGGTAGATCCCAGCGGGAATGCCGCTCATCAAAATTGACATGTCCGTCTTCGAGAGTTCAAATCTCTGGACGCCATTGGGCTTGGCGCGTTGCTGATCGCGGTTTCGATCCGCGTATTGCTGGTTCTTGGCTCTGTAGTTGCTTGAGTAGTCTGGGTTGCGTTCTCGCCAGGCGCGCTGCGCGTCCTGCCGGTTTTCGCGGTAGAAGCGGTCGTCCTGCAGCTTTTTGCGTTGCCAGGCTTGGCGTCGTTCCCGTTGGCAGGCTGGGGATGAGCAATAGGTTTGGTTTTGGACCTGTGGGCGGGGTTGAAAGACTTCGCCGCAGCAGGGGCAGATTTTGGGTTCCATTCGAGTTCTCCATACAAAAATACGTATGTGAACTGGGCTGTGAAAGGCGCAGCGGTCTGTCGCATCGTGATTGAGTCGACTCTCGCTTGAGAGGCCAATTGAATCGGATGCCAGCAAGTATTGAATGCAATAAAAAGCCCAGCGGATTAGGCCGGGCTGAACCCTTGCGGGGCTCCGCTCAAGTAGTAAAAGCGGAGGAGGTTTATGCCTATGTGGACATAGGCAGATTCCTACTTTGAAGTTCCGTAAGGCGACTGATTTGTCGGCTTCAGTGAAACACCGAGTTCTTGTGCATGACTTTGAACTGCTTCGGGCGTGCGTCCGAGTTTCAAGCCCATAACGCGGGTTGGTGTATTTCCCTGAGCAAGCTGTTTCAGTTGCTGATTTTGGCTTGGTGTCCAGCTTTTGCCATGATTGGCAGGAGTTTTGGCCATGATTGGCTCCATGTGAAAGTTTGAGGAATGCCCGGGCTATTGCCCGGGCTTCAATTCCAACTACCATCGGTGTTGGACACCGGCCTCACGGCCGGGCGCTACGTCCCGGTTTTGAACCGCGTCATGTGAACAGCTGTAGCTGTCCGGGATGGGAGCGCCAATGCTTGCACACAGACTCCACTCGCCCAAGGCGAAAGCGGGTGTATGCGCGGACAGCGACACTCTTCAATCGGAGATAGAACATGAAGTTCCTCCTCATAAAGTTGAAGGGTTTTTGTTGCGCCGCACACCAAGGAGCTGTAAACTCACTCGTCTTCCCCAAGACTGGTATGTGGTGGTTTGGTAGACCCTTATTCACCTCACCGAAGGTCCTGATGTGTAGTTAGCACTTCAGGGCCTTTTTCTTTTCAAGCTCAACTAATAAATCAGCCCCCCCCGGTTTTCGGTTGTGGAGTTTCAAGTTCATTCAGCGCCTTTTCGGCCGCATCCCACGGCAGTCTGCGACCGTTGACACGCATCCTGTGAAGCGCAGCCCTTGCGACGGCGACCGTGATGCGCTGCTGGCGCACCATTTCAGAAACCAGCCAGACTGTTCCCATTACCACGACATTTTCTGATTCGGCCGCGGATCTAAGAGCTGCATCACCAGTTAACAGGGGGCACTGTTCCGATTCGGCCAATGCCAGAGCGAACAAGTCATTGCGACCGGGTCTGGAGTAGGTCTGACTCAGTGACTGGACGCGTCCGACCCCCTTGTCTGTCAAAGTGCGGACCTGCAGCCCCATGTCCAGCAGATGTGCATGCTGATCCTCCAGTTCTTCATAGTAGAGGACGTTGGGCACGGCAAATTCGTAGCCCAAGCTGAACATCGGTGCCACAAGGTCACCGACTTCAACGTCCATCAATATGTTGGCATCACTTATTAGGAGCAGCATCGCCGCCCTCCATGGAGCGGACGCGCCGGAACTGTTGCAATGGCATATTCATCAGCTCTGCAGCTTTTGATTCGCCGATGTAATCCTCAGCCAAGGCGTGGAACACCAGTTGCTCGAATATGTGTGCCTTTTCTGCTGGGTAGTCTTGCCCCGGTTCTTTTCGGAACCAACCCTTGATGCGAAACAGTTTTGCTTGATCTTCACGATAGGCATGTGAAATGATGTCAAGGTCGCGGGCGCGATAGAGAATTCCGGCCATTGACAGCCCGAACTCTTCTTTAAGCAGTCCGAGCTCCTTGAGTTCGATTGCATTGCGGTGACCGCCAAGTTCCTGTCGCACAGACTCCCGTGGGAAAAGGAACGCACCTGCGAAACGGTTGCATGCCTTTTCCTCATCTAGGTCTTGAGCAAGACGTCCTTCCAGCATCAGGTGTCCAAGTTCATGGGCCAAGGTAAAGCGTTGACGATCGCCGGGCCAGTGTCGACCAACGACCACAATCGGCATGCCACTTACACGAGCCGCAAGGCCGTCGAATTTATTTTCGGTGTCGGCCTCAATCATGAAGACACGGATACCGTTTGTCTCGAGAACGTCGATCAAATCCGGGATAGGATCAAAACCGAGGTTCCATGCGCTGCGGACCCGATCGGCAACATCCTCGATCTGATCCATCGACGTCATTTGGTCATTGACCTCTTCAACAGGCGCAAATGACTTTACTGGAGACTGTGGAAACAGGTTCTCTAGTTCGATACGGCGTTCGATTTGATCAAGGACTTCATGGGTAATCGCATCCAACCGCTTTTTGGGGAGGGAACTGCGCTTGCGGTATTCGATGCCCTCCAACACGACGGGGGCTGGGCGGAAAAAGTATTCCGTGCGCACCTGCAGGGCCCGTGCTAAATGAAGCAGGATGTCTGACGACGGCATTGCATCACCGTCTTCGTACTTTTTTATAGAGGCATGAGACACCCCCACACGCTCGCCAAGATCCCGCAGGGAAAGCCCTGCAGCCTTACGAGCTCGGTGGAGTCGAGTGTTGAACATGATGTGCCTTGAGTGGTTTACAAAAATGTATTTTCGTACTGAAATTGTAAACCAGCAATCCGGAAAGTGCAAGAACGCAGTCTTGATCACCCTGCCTGTTGTCTTAGCCCCAGATATTTGGTGTCCACGGGTCTCCTTCGCATGAGTCGGCGGCGCTCCATGAAGGTGTGTTTTCGTCCCAAAGCCAGGTTATCGGGTAAAAAATGCGGACGGCGGTTCAAGTGTGGAATGCGGATTTGAAATTGAACCTGGTGCCTGCGAAAGGTCGGATGATCTCCCTCTGATAGACTCGCCAGCGAGGCTTGTGGATTCCGCATTTTTTCGCAGCAGCCATTGGCAGCTAAAACGAGCCCAGTTTGCTGGGTTTGAGAGGGGGTGCGGCCCCACCACCACTTACAAGGGCTCGGATAGTCTCCGGGCCCTTTTTCTTGCCCGAAATCCCCGCACCACTCGGGGTTCCGGCCATCCGTGCTGCCGGTGGTCACCAGCCGAAACGCCCGAAATCGGCCACTTTCTATGCCAGAGCCGTCTCTGTTCTCCGTTTGGCCTGCGGGTAGGCGCAGATGTCGGTCTAGCAAAATCAACAACTTACGAGCGCCTGTTCACCGTCAACCAAGGCCACCGGTCAGGCATCGAACGCCGTCAACGCGGTAGCAAACCTTCCCGTCTTGCTCTATCATGAAGCGTCAAGATGAATCATGATGGAGATGGCCATGACCACTGCTGTCCGCGAAAAGTTTTCCTCCCAGGCCGCGCCCGATGTGCTGGCGGCGCTGCGCCAGATCGCAGAAAGCCAGGGCCGCCAGTTCCAGGCGGTGCTCGATGACGCCCTGCGCGACTATATCGACCGGCAGCAAAAAGAGCGCCCACGCCGCCACGTGATGGCTTCTTTCGCATCCAGTCTGGATGAGTTCGACAGCCTCTACCGCGAACTGGCCAAGTAAACCGTGGCACACGATTACCTGACCGTGGCCGATGTGCTCGGCATGCACACGGTGCTGATGCAGCGGTATGGCGGTGCGCTGGGCGTGCGTGACCCCGGGGCGCTGGAGGCTGCACTGTTCCGGCCGCAGACCGGCTACTACGATGACATCGTGGCTGAGGCAGCTGCCCTGCTGGAAAGCTTGGCGATCAACCACCCGTTCGTGGACGGCAACAAGCGCATCGCCTTTGCAGCGGCTGATGTGTTTCTGCGCATCAATGGCTGGCGCTTGCAGCGCGCCCCGATGCAGATCTATGCGGAAATGATGCAGATGTTCGAATCGGGCACCTTCGATATCGCCCACCTCAATCCCTGGCTGCGGTCGTTTGCCGTCGCCGCAGAGTGGTGCCATGAACGAGAAAACACCGAACCTGCAGACTCAGGCTGCGATGAAAGAAGCCAGGGCGATGGCGATCAAGCGGGTGCCTGAACTGGCGCAGTCCACAGCAGGGGTTGAGTCATTCCCCACCTTCACCAAACCCGCCCGCCAGCGCTGGGAGTCCATCCCTGCCGACATCCGCAAGCGGCTGCTGTCCAACGTCTGGTGAGGCAAGTGCCGTCACGAAACCACAATCACCAATTTCAGTGGCACCATCAAAGGCGGCGACTTGCTGCTGGTGGGCAAGTGCGCCGAATGCTGCAGTGATGTGGCACGGGTGATCGAGGGCTCGTAACCCGGTCAAGCATCAAACCCTGCCACCACCTCCCGCTGCGCCACCCAGTCGGTCGGCAGCGGATTCCGCTGGAACCACAGCAGGCTCATGCACCGGGGCTGCTGCCCGGCCAGGATGCTCTGGATGACGGCGGGCTCCAGCAGGGTCAGGCGCAGCAGTTCGTTGACCGTCGAGTGGTGCAGGCCTTCGCGCTGGGCGATCTCGCTGCCGCTGCCCACCACCCCGTCGTCGAGCAGCTGCTGCCAGTAGAAAGCCCGCGTCAGCGCCACAAGCAAGGGCTGGTCGATCTGGCTGGCGACTTTGCCCGGCGCCACGACTTGGCCATCCGGTCGCACAACCACCTTGCTCGCGCCGCGCTTGCGGATCTTCAGTGGGATGAAGGTGGACAGCTTGACCTGGCCGCCATCCCGACGCTCGCGCGCAACGGGTCCGCCCAAAGCCTGCACTTTCGGCTTCACGCTTCCACCTCCTGCTGTTCCCATTCCTGCAATTCCGCGCCGATGGTGCCGGGCAGAAGTTCCCCGGCCAGCTCCTGCCAGCCCTGATCACGCCAGATGATTTCCAGCCCGCCATCGGCAATCACCACACGCTCGATCAGCAACCGCGCCAGTCGACACTGTTCGGCGGGGAACAACTGTTGCCATAGGCCAGCCAGATTTCGCATCGGCAAGACCACCTCAGGCTCTGTCAGGTCTGGGCGGGTTGTCCGAATCCGATCCCACACCGACTGCACGATGTGCGGCGCTGACAGCGCGGCGACGATCTGCTGCGTAACCAGGTCTTCGATGGGCGCCGCTGGCAACGGCCCGTGGCTGCTGGCCCAGGCGCCGAAGCGCCGGTGCTTGTTCGGCGTGTAGTAGCGATAGGTCTTGCCCTTCTTTACGGTGTAGCTGGGTACCAGCCGTTCGCCATCGGGCGTGAGCAGCAGGCCGCGCAACAACACCGGTTCCCGCTGGCGGTCGTTGGTCTCGCGCCGCCGCTCAATGCCGTCGGTGGCGATCAGTGCGTGAACCGCGTCCCACCGCGCCTGGGTGATGATGGCCTGATGCTGGCCGGGGAAGCTCTGGCCCTTGTGGACGATCTCGCCCAGGTACATCCGGTTGTGCAGCATCTTGTAGATCGTCTGCTTGGTGAAGGGCTTGCCGCCCTTGGTGACCACGCCTTCCGCGCCGTAGGTCTTGGCCATCAGCGTGGCAGAGCGCACTGTCACGAAGTCATCGAAGATACGGCGGACCAGCTTGGCCTCGACCTCATTGATCACCAGCAGTCGGTCGCGTACGTCGTACCCCAGCGGCAGTGGCCCGCCCATCCACATCCCCTTGGCCTTGCTGGCGGCGATCTTGTCGCGGATGCGCTCTCCGGTCACCTCGCGTTCGAACTGTGCGAAGGACAGCAGGACGTTCAACATCAGCCTGCCCATCGACGTGGCCGAGTTGATCTGCTGCGTGACCGCGCTGAAGCTGACCCGGTGGCGGTCGAACACATCGACCATCCGCGCAAAATCCGCCAGCGAGCGTGATAGCCGGTCGATCTTGTAGACGACCACGATGTCGACCTTGGCCATCTGGATGTCCGCCATCAGGCGGCGCAGGGCGGGCCGCTCCATGTTGCCGCCGGAGAAACCGCCATCGTCGTAATCATCGGCTACGGTGATCCAGCCCTCGTGGCTCTGGCTCTTGATGAAGGCGTGCCCGGCTTCCTTCTGGGCATCGATGGAATTGAAGGACTGGTCCAGCCGTTCGTCGCTGGAGACACGGCAGTACACCGCGCAGCGCTTCGGCGCCACCAGCAGCGGCGCGTTCACCGCGCATCTCCCTGGCGGTCGCGAAGCCCGAAGAACTTCGGCCCGTTCCAGCGCGTGCCCGTGATGTGGCGCGCCGCCGCCGACAAGCTCTTGAACACCTGGCCATCCAAGGCATACAGCCCATCAGGCGTGACCGTCACGCGGTACTCGCGCTCATCCCATTCTCGGATCAGCGTGGTGCCGGGCATCAGCAGGGTCTGCGCGCTGCGCCCGGCGGCCGATTTGATCTTGGAATGCTTGGCACCGGCCTCGACCAGCATCTTGCGAATGTTGGTGGGCAGCGCGCCGTAGGTAATTTCCTGGATGCGGTAGGCCAGACGCGACTCCACGTAATTGCGATTGCGGTGGCTGGGCCGCCGGGGAAAGTGCTGATCCCACAGCGCCCAGAGGTCGGCCATCGGCAGGGAGGGCAGCGCGGCCAGTTGCGCAGCGATGGTGTGTTGCTGTTCGGCGGCCATCCTCAGTCCTCCCAGATTGCGGTGCCACCGAGCGTGATCCACAGGCGGGCATCGTCAGCGGTCGCCATTTCGCGGGAGGCCACGCCACTGGCGCTGTGGGTACCGGACTTCCCAGTGAACCAGTAAGTGCTGCCGCCGTGCTGCACGCGGTATGGCCCGAGGTGATCGAAATCGGCCTCGATGGTCATCACGCCGCGCGGGCGATGGTTGGTGTCGGTGACCTGCACGCGCAGGGTTTGGTGGGTGCTCATTGCTTTCTCCGAGAGTGGTTTGCGGACCTCCATGAACGCGCTGCGGCGACCAGAAGCCAAGTCAAACCGCGCTCTGATTAACGTCATCGACCTGACCTGTCGCCACATCGATACGCTCTCCCAGCAGCGTCTGCGGTTTGCCGGTGCGCCGGTCTTTGATGCCCAGGATGTAGATCTCGCCGTCCCACACCCCGCAGGCCACGTCGGTGTCGCTGGCCGTCGCCGGCATCAACCAGCCGGTGATGCCCTCGGGCAGTTGCAGCAGATCCTCCGGCGCGTGGATCGGCCAGCGCATCGACTCCTGGTGTCGGTCGGCAAACTCCAGGAGTTGCTGGGGCACTTCGGGGAAGTTTTCTTGGCTGAGGATGGGAATCCAGACCAGCGGCTGTCCACTAGTCAACCAGCCTTGCACGCACTGTTCGACTTCTGGGTTGTAGTGCCGCAGCCGTTCAACGGGCACGTGGCGGGCGCCATCGCTGGCTTGGGGTTCTGTCGTGTAGTTCATCAAAGGCTCCTTGAGTGGTAACCCGGCACGGCGCCGGGCGGTAACCGGGGTGGTAACTGGTAACCCCGTTTCGGGGTGTGTCGGTAGCGGGGCAGCGCGCTCGCGCCCCCCGTATGGCGTTTGGGCGAGGAAGGACCCAATTCGCCTGTGGGGCCGATGCCTCAGCTCTGGATCGTGACCACGGTGGCACCGCCGAAGGGGGACTCCGGCGGACGCTTGCGCGGCGGGTTCGGGTCGGGTGCGTAGATCTGTCGGTCGTCGCTGGCACCACCAGAGTGATACACACGCAGCATCCCTGCAGGAATTCCGGCCTCGCGCAGCCGCTGCGAGATCCGGTGCGACAGCGCATCGTCCCAGCGGCTGAACTTGCGATTCAGGTCCACAAGATCGTCATAGGCGACGCCTTCGATCAGGTTGGGCAGCAAATCATCATCGTTGGCCTTGCCGATCAAGGTCATCTCGTAGCCGCTGCGGCGGTCGCCCTGCACGCTGTAGTGCGTCAAGCGAAAGGCGCTCTTCAGGCTCGACTCGACTGTGCTCATCTCCCGCCAAGCCTGCACGAAGGCCTGTGCAGCTGTCAGCATTCGCTGCGCGCTGGGCTGGAACAGCCGTTTCATCTCCTCGAAGATGAAGCCCTCGTCCACATCGCGCGCCATTTCGGCGGCCAGGTCGGTGATGTACTGCTCCAGGGCCTTGACCCGTGCCGGTGCCTCCAGCGTCTGTTGGGTGGCCGCGTGTCGCGCCGCCTGTTCGGCCGCAAGGTCTTGCGCGTGGTCGCGGTCGAATCGCGCCAAGGCATCTACGTCGCCCATTGCCGCCAGCACGTCACGGCGCACCGACCAGGTCAGTTCTGGTTCGGGTTTCGGGTCCCAGCCGCTGACGACACGGCGCGCGGCGACCAGGGCATCGATGGCGCGCTGGTATTGCTGATTGCGGGTCTGCAACTGCTGCAGCATTCCAGCCAGAGCCTCCAGGTCGCAGATGTCATCGGCGGACTGGTCCGTAGTTGCCGGAGCAGGTGGCTCGGTGGTTTCCACGGATGGCTTGGCGGACTTCTTGATGGCGGTTTTGAGTTGAGGGATCAGATTCATGATGGCTCCAAAGGGTTGAGGTTTCAGGCTTGCAGGGCGGACGGGTAACGCGGGTCACCCGGACGAACGGTGGTGCTGATCCACAGATGTGGACCGAGCTTTTTCTTGACGACGACGGTCGCACCGGGGCGTGGATTGAAGGCCCTGATGACATGCCAGCCAGCCGCATCAGGTGAATTGGCTGAGGCGACATCCGGTTTTGGCGGCGGCGCTGACGAGGTGGCCCGAAGGCCAAGGGCTTTCGCCCAGATGGGATGCAAGTTGGAATTACTCACGGTGAGCTCCATATCGAGTGCCACCCTCAATGCCGGGTGGCGTGGCAGGACTGGTTTGGAAACGGGTCTGGGCAATGCGCCAGCGCGCGCCCTCACGGCTGTGGCCGAGATGGGTGATGTCGATGCCCTTGGCGCGGTAGGCCGGAGCGATGCGGCGCAACTGATCCGACAGGCCCTTGGGTGAGCGCGGCCAACTGCTGCGGTCGGGGATGCTGTGGGTGTTCAGCAGGTCGTAGAGTTGGCCGGCGGTGCCTTGCCAGTTCAGGGGCAGCACACGGTCAGCGAGGTACTTGTCCAGGGCCAGCGCGACTGCGTTGCTTTCCAAGGCCCGGTCGATGCCCGCGCGCACGAGCTCGGCGTACTGCTGCTGGAATTCACCCGGGGCAAAGCCCACGGCGCGGGCTACTGCCTCGCCCAGGCGCTCGTAATCGGCCATGCGCTGTTTCTGGGTCAGCTTGACCGTCGGAAGGATGGCCAGCGCCGCCGAGAACAGATCCAGCAGACCCGCGAAGACCTGGGGTTGATCGCGTTCCCAGCCTGCTTGGGTGTCGGCATCGTCACGCCGGGCATCTGCGGGGATGGTCGGCAGATCGACGTGAATGACCCGGTCGATCAGGTCCGGGCGTGTGGCGACTACGGCGATGCCGTTGAGCACCACCGGACGCTTGGTTTCCATGACGTGCTCTTCGCCATTGGTGTATAGCTGGCGCGAGGCAAAGCCGCCGCCGGTGGCCAGGGTGCAGAACGCGTCTTGCTGTTCGGGCGTGAGGCCGGAGAGGTTCTCGTAGCTGACCAGCCAGTTGTTGGCGGCGGCGACGAACACGTCCTCCACTGTCTTGGGCCGCCCGCGCAGCATCACCTTGTTGGGATCGATCAGGCTGCGCAGCACGGATTGCGTGGTGGACTTGGCCGAGCCTTGTTCGCCCACCAGCTCCAGCACCGGGAAAGGTGTGTCCGGACGGAAGCAGTCCAGCAGCCACGCCAGCACCATCACGCGGCTGTGTGCCGGAATGTTGGTGTGCTGCCAGAGCAACCCGACATCGCCATGGGTCACCCCTATCGGCACAGGCATTGGCAGTGGACGCATCGAGGGCGTACGGGTGAAATACACCGGCGATTCGTTCACCACCCGCCAGCCCTGAGGAGTGACGTGGATGGCCTGCCACTGCTCATCGGCCAGATCGATCAGGTAGCCATCGTCGCAGCGGGCGGCGCGGACGTGGACTTCGATCTCGTCGCCATCGTTGATGCCTGCGGCGGCGAGCGTGGCCAGTGCCGATTTCATCGTGGTTTCCGGTACGCCCATTTCCTTGGCCCGCCAGTACGCCGCCCGCAGCCATTCCTCGAAGCCTGACGAATACACGCGCCACACTTCGCGCCGACTGGGCATGGGAATCACGGCGACCGCATTGCGGTCCGCGTCGTGGTGCAACTGGCACTGCGCCCGGGCCAAGGCGACCAGTTCATTGAGCGCGCTCGCGTCGTCATCGCTGCTGGGCAGTTCGTCGCGCACCAGTTTGTCGAGCACCGTCACCGAGCAATTGCGATTGGCCTTCTTGGCGGCGTGGCGCAGGCGCAAGTAGCCGGGCAGGTCTGTGGCCTTGAGGATCGAGAAGGCGCGCACCACGTCTTCCTCGGCCAGCACGCCCACGTCATACACCAGACGAACCAGTGCCGCCTCGATCACACCAACTGGATCGGTGTCAGGTGTCGGCGCAGGGATTGCAGGGGTGGCCGCAGCCTCCACCTCGACCGTGTGATGGTCGTGATGGTGGTGACGGTCGTTCTCTACTACTCCGTCCGGAGAAGGGATGGACGCGCTCATCGTCACAGCCCGAATCAGCGCGAACGTTCGATGAGATTGCGAATGTCCTCAGCGCGCCAGACCGTGGTCTTGCTGCCGAGTTTGATGCCTTGGGGGAATTTGCCTTCCCGGATACCTGCCCACCAGGCCGAACGGCTGATGGGGATCAGGGACAGAATCTGCGGCAACCGAACGAAGCCGGTTTCGGGCAGTGCAGGACGGGGTTGGTACATGGCGAGCATCCGTGGTCGTTTGGGGATGCTCTGTATTGAATGCCACAAGAATTGGCATTCATAGACACGGTGCGCGCACGATGATCACGCTGCGCGCAACGTGAAGGTTCGCAGTGAAATTATTTTGGCGGCGAGTCCTTTGGAATGCCCGCGATCCAATTCTTGATCGTGCCCGGTGCCTTGCAGACCTGCGCGCCAATAATGCGGTAGGCCTCTTCCTTGGTGCGGTAGGTGTTCGAAGCGAACAGTTCCAGGGCCTTTTGCTTGGCGGCCCGGTTGCTGGCGTGTCGAGCATCGGCCGCCCGTCTGACAGCCTGGCCTTGCGCCTTGCGCACTTCGTCGGCGGCAACGGGCTCTGGCGTGAGCCCCGCCTTCCACGCCTCTTCGATGATTTGTTCCGTTGATGGTGATTCCGGCAACAGATCGGCCAGCACCAAGGATTCCAGCGACTCCATCAACACTTCAACCGCCGGCCTGATGATGATCCCGGGCGGGGTATCTGCCGTGGCCTCAATCACCGCGCCCAACTTGTAGAGCGCCAAAAGGCGGAGGTAATCCCGATCCGTTGCAGTGGCTGACCTCAGGCGCGGCCATTCAGCTTGATTGGTGACCTCGATGAACCAGTCGAGATCGCGCTGTTCGTGACGGCTGACCAACTCGCCGCCGTGCTTCATTTGCGCCAATGTCACGGTATCGGTGATGGCGGCATCCATGCTGGCCAACATATGCGCCAACTGCTCTGCGCTGAAGCGCTGCAAATCTTCTCGGGCGCAGGCAGCAATCCGCACCGCGTTCGGCAACTCCAGCAGTCGTTCGAGCGGTGTGGTCAGGGCCAGGGAGATCAGATGCGGGTTCATTGCCCATCAGTCTACCGAGGGTGGTCCAGCACCGTCCACGTTCATCCATGCTGGGGTCATCGCCCAGTACGATCCACCGCTACGCTCCCTGCGTGATGACCGTTCCGAGGGGATATCTGTGCTTTCGCCGGTGTAAACAATAAGCGGCGACCGTCACAACCATCACCACCGTCACGCCAGGCCAGTGCCTGTGATGGTTGTGACGATGGTGATGGTCAGCGCCTATTGTTATGGCCCGCGCGCGCATGCATGCCCCAGGCGAAAGGGGTCCTTCCTGGCGATATTCCAATACGGGGGGCGCGAGCGCAGCATTTCGCCACCGTCCGACCAGAAAACAAGGTTTGCAGGGTTTGCGGTTCGCACCCACCGGCGTGGACCAGCGCGCTGAATGCCGCGTCAGCGCTGGCGTGTGCGGGATTGTCGGGAACGAGGAAAGTGCGAACTTAGGTGCGTACCCGGTTCGCAGGTTTGCACCCAGGCCAAACGAAAAACGGCCAGGATAGAAAACTCAATGCTGGCGCGGGTTTGCAGGCGATTCGCTGGCTGGGTTGCAGAAATCGGCCCACGAGCCTTTGCGCACGGTCTGACGCAGCAGACACAGTTCTACGTAACTCTCTACACGCGTGCGCGTGCGCACGCCTCACGGGAAGTTACGACAACCTGTGTCCGATGCGTCAGACGCGCCGGGGTATCGGCAATGGCCTTCACAAATTGGACACCCTTGGAGGCCAATCACACCGCCCTGTACACCCGTTCGCCGGATTCGTTGTGCGCCAGGACCACGTTCAGGCCCAGCTTCTTGCGCAGCATCCCGGAGATGGCTCCGCGCACGGTGTGTTGTTGCCAGCCGGTGGCCAGCATCAGTTGGAGACTGGTCGCGCCTTGCGGGCGGCGTAGCGCCATCACCAGCGCGGCCAGCTTGGTGCCAGGGCGGATCGGGATGCCATCCAGAAGTTGGAGGTCGTCGGTGGCGTCCATCGGCTGGACATCATCCGGCGGCACGGGCCTTTGCCGTCCGATGGCCGCATAGCCCGCGTCGGTCATCACGTGGCCGTCGTCGGCGGGCTTGATCCACCCGCGCTGCAGCAACGCGGTCAGCACCTTAACCCGTGCGCCGCCGCGCAGGGTGTCTGGCGGAATCACGCGCCCATCAGGATTGCGGGCAGCGGTGCGCAGCAGCAGGCTTTGGGCTGGGGAGATTTTGGGCAGGGCGTCCACAGCGGTCTCCTTTACTTGGCCTGGCCGCCGAAGATCGCCAGCAGGTCATCCAGCGCCTGATCCACCCGCCCGAGGTCACCGACGTGGCCCCGGTGGATGGCGTCAGGATCGTGGCCGAAGTGGTCGCCGGCCAGTTGCTGCAGCCGGGCGAACTTGATGTGGATGGCTGCGGCGCGGGCGAGATAGGCGTCGATGGCGGTGGTCTGGGTGGTCATGGTGGGCTCCGGGTTGATGGATGGCGCCACCATTCACGCGCTGAACGATCAAGAAGCCAAGCAGAGCTACGACATTTCTTGCTACTGCTGGTCATTTCACAGCTTCATATGGGAGAATTGGCCAGTTTTGGCAATCTATATCTCCACCCTCGGCAAAGGCGCAGCCATGGCAGACCCTGAAGGCGAAATTCTCACCCTCGCAGAAGTGGCCGCATACCTGAAAGCAGGCAAGCGAACGGTCTACAGGCTGGCGCAGGACGGAAAAATCCCGGCCTTCAAGCTGGGTGGCAGTTGGCGTTTCCGCCGTGCCGAACTGGACCGATGGATTGCCGCCAGCATCGGGAACCCACAAAAACAAGGTGAACGCTGATGCCGCTTTTTATTGCCATGCACTGCACATCACGACAAACAGGGAGCCGCCATGTCTCGACTCACTGACCTACTCGCCAAGGCCAAGGCCAAGGACTCACAGCTGGGCGCCGATCTCGAACGTGAGTTCAAGTTGCTCTCCTCTCGGCTGCCGTTTGGTCTGAACTTTGAACGCCACAGCCCGGAGGCGGTGGAGTTGCCGCTGCGCCCCGTCCGCAAGGGTGACAAGGTGCGCGTACTGCCGGAACGTGGCTCGGTCAAAAAGGGTGATCAGCGCTTGTGGCAGGTCAAGGCCATTCACAAGGCCACGAAAGTTGCTGACTTGGAACTGCTGGATACAGCAGAGCCAGAAATGCAATCTGTGCCGCTGGTCGATCTGATCGTGGTGGCCGAGTTCCGCGACACGATTTATCCGGGCATGGTGAGCACCGGCAAGGTCACGCGCGGCGGCGACAAGCCCTTCCACACTGTCATCAACGGCGAGAACTACCACGTGTTGAAGGCGCTGACTTACACGCACCGCGGCAAGGTAGACGCCATCTACATCGACCCTCCGTACAACACCGGGGCGAAGGACTGGAAATACAACAACGACTACGTAGAGGGTGACGATCTGTACCGCCACAGCAAATGGCTGGCGATGATGGAGCGGCGCTTGCTAGTGGCGAAGGAATTGCTCAATCCTGCGGCTTCGGTGCTGATTGCGACCATTGATGAGAAGGAATACCTGCGGCTTGGACTGCTACTCGAGCAAATATACGAGGGTGCCAAAATTGAAATGGTTTCTTCTGTCATCAATCCAAAAGGAACGGGTAGGTCCGGAGATTTCGCTCGAACTAACGAGTTCCTTTTTTTCGTGCGATTTGGATCTGCAAAGGTAGGCGGCATGCCTGACGATGCAGATGTCGGGGCCGAAGTTGGATGGGAGACTATGCGGCGACGTAATCTCGCTTCTGTACGCGGCAGAAGGGGGAAAGGCGCTTGTGGGCCAAATCAATTTTTTCCAATCTTTGTTGACGTCAAGACGGGAGCGATAGTGGGGCGTGGTGACCCCTTACCGCCTGAAACTTTGCGTGAAACTATTGTTCCACCCAAGGGGGCTGTAGCTGTAATTCCCGTTCGTCCTGATGGCACAGAAATGAACTGGGAATACACGGATTCGGCTTTTGATAATTGGTGGCCAAAGGGTTTTATCCGTGCAAACGGCAGAAAAGATGAGCCGCAGGCCTACATTATTCAGCATCTACCGAATAAGGCCAGAAAAGAAATAGCCGCCGGCACGGCTGTGATCGAGAAAAGACGTGGAGACGGTTCTGTAGTTGCAAAGTACGTTGACGCGACTTTGAAGCACGTGACAACGCAGTGGGAATTTACGTCGCACAGTGCCGAGCATGGTGGAACTGGAATTTTGAAATCCGTTATCCCAGAGCGCAGGTTCCCATTCCCCAAATCTTTGTACGCTATTGAAGATTCCCTTCGCTTTTTCGTAGGCGACAAACCCAACGCCACCATCCTCGACTTCTTCTCAGGCTCAGGCACCACGGCCCATGCCGTGATGCGGCTGAACAGGCAGGATGGCGGTCGTCGCCAGTGCATCTCGGTCACCAACAACGAGGTGGCCGCCTATGAGCAGAAGGCGCTGCGCGAGCACGGGTTGCGCCCAGGCGATGCCGAATGGGAAAAACACGGGATCTGCGACTACATCACCAAGCCACGCGTGGCGGCTGCCATTACCGGCAAGACGCCGGGCGGCGAACCTATCAAGGGCGATTACAAGTTCACCGATGAATTCCCGATGGCCGATGGCTTCGAGGAAAACGCTGAATTCTTCACCCTGACCTACGAGGCCAAGAGCGCGGTTAACCACAACCTGGCCTACGCACGCATCGCGCCTATGTTGTGGCTGCGGGCGGGTGCCCAAGGCCGCCGCATCGACAAATTGATGCCCGAGGGTTGGGCGGTGGCCGATACCTATGGTTTGTTGACCGAGGTCGATCAGGCCACGCAGTTCATCCATGCAGTGAGTCAAGGCAGTTTGCGTATTGCCTACATCGTCACCGACGACGACCGGCGCTTTCAGGCCATCGCCAAGCGCCTGCCTGATGGCATCGAGCCGGTGCGGCTGTATGAGTCGTACCTGTCCAATTTCAGCTTCGCGAACGGGGAATAAAGATGAAGTTCACCCTCAAGGACTATCAACGTGACGCCGTGCGCGATGCCTTGGACAACCTCAAAGATGCGCAGGATGACTGGCGTCGTAAATCGCGCAAGAGTGCTTTCTCGCTAACCGCCGTCACGGGCGCTGGTAAGACCGTGATGGCCGCCGCTGCCTTCGAGGCGCTGTTTCACGGTGATGATGAATTTGATTTCGACGCTGATCCTGGCGCGGTGGTGATCTGGTTCAGCGATGATCCGTCACTGAATGAGCAAACGCGGTTCCGCTTGATGGAAGCCAGCGACCGTATCAATCACACCGATCTGGTGGTAGTGGAAAACACCTTCAACCGTCCACGGTTCGAGGCCGGGAAAATTTATTTCCTCAACACCCAGAAATTGGGCAAGAACAGTCTGCTGGTGCGGGGACACGATCCGGAAGAGTTGGAAGCGAAGGCGGGTGCCTTACTGCCAGAAACCCGGCCTGACCTGCGTGCCTACACCATTTGGGACACGATCCAGAACACCATTGAAGACCCTGAGCTGACTTTGTATCTGGTGCTGGACGAAGCGCACCGCGGCATGGGCAATGCCACGGTGAAAGAAAAAGGCACCATCGTGCAACGCCTGATCAATGGCTTTGGCAGTGTGCCGGGCATCCCGGTGGTGTGGGGAATTTCGGCAACAGTGGAGCGTTTCAACAAGGCCATCGAGTTTGCGGGCAAGCACATCAAACTGCCGAACGTCGTGGTGGATGCGGTCAAGGTGCAGGAATCCGGCCTGATCAAAGACACCATCCTGCTGGACATTCCCACTGAGACGGGCAATTTCGATACCGTGCTGGTCCGACGCGCCACAGACAAACTGAAAGAGTCCACCATTGCCTGGCACGAATACGCCAAGCAACAGGAGGAGGCCCGCGCGGTTGTGCCGCTAATGGTGCTGCAGGTGCCCAATACGCCCGACCCGAACGAAATCGGGCGGGCACTGGACACGATTTTTGATCGCTATCCGGAGTTGCCGGCTGCCAGCGTAGCGCACGTTTTTGGGGACCACACTACGCAGCAATTCGGCAACCACAATGTGCCTTACATCGAACCGCAACGGGTACAGGACTCCACGTGGGTGCGGGTGCTGATCGCCAAGGATGCCATCAGTACCGGCTGGGACTGCCCGCGCGCAGAAGTGATGGTGTCGTTCCGCGCTGCCAGCGACCGTACCCATATCACCCAATTGCTGGGACGGATGGTGCGTTCGCCGTTGGCCCGCCGCATCCCTGGTAATGATCGACTGAATGCGGTGGATTGCTTGCTGCCGAAGTTCAACCGCAAGACGGTTGAAGAGGTGGTCGATGCCTTGATGAAGGGCGATGACTCAGCACCACCCACCGGGCGCATCCTGATCGACTACGTGGAAGTCAAGCCACACCCCGAGGCCAGCGCGTCTGTTTGGGATGCGTTCGAATCTTTGCCGTCGCAGACTCGCCCGCAGCGTGGCGCGAAACCGGCAAAGCGGCTGACCGCGCTGGCTCACGAATTGGCATCCGACGGCATTCGGGCGGGCGCTGGCCGGTTGGCTCATGGCGTGATGCACAAGGCGCTGGATGTATTTCAGGAATCTCAGAAAGAGAAGATCGAGGCCAAGCGCAAGTCTGTGCTGACGGTGGACGGCAAGACAGTTGTCGCTGACATGAAGGACAAGGAAAAGACCTTCGATGAATTTTGGGAGGACGCCGACGTCGCAGTGATCGACGACGCCTACCGGCGTGCGGCGCGCATCTTCAGCCCGGACATCGCGAAAACATATGTCGAGCATCTGGCCCAGCAGGTGGCCAGCGTAGACGACGATCCGGAGGAGTTCCTTGAGGCTATTGTCGAGGCTCGGGTCACTGTTGCGGGGCTGGGCTTGGTCACCGAGGTGCAAAGCTATTTCGACGCGGAAGCTGACAAGCTTGCGAAAGCGTGGCTGTCTGAGTACGCGCCGCACATCAAGGCTCTGTCGGACGACCGGAAGGAGTCCTATCGGCAGATCGTGGAGATGAGCACCGAGCCGCAGAGCGTGGATTTGGCAAAGCCTGAATCACGCTATGAAGCCACCAAGGCACGCGAGAACGATAGGGAAATCACCTTTCCGACGTGGAAAAACCATCTGCTGGCCGACAAGGATGGCAAGTACCCAGCCGAGTTGAATGAATGGGAGCGCACAGTTGTCGAGGCGGAATCCAAGCGCACTGGTTTCCGGTTCTGGTATCGCAACCCGCAGCAACCGGGGCAGTCCTCTCTGGGTATTGCCTACCTAGAAGACGAGCAATTCAAGATCGTCCGGCCTGACTTCATCTTTTTCGCAGAACAAGATGGAAAGGTTGTGGTGGATTTGGTCGATCCGCACGGTCTCCATCTGGCCGACGCGCTGCCAAAGTTGCAGGGTTTGGCGGCGTACGCAAATGAACACGCTGATGCTTACCGCCGTATTGAAGCTGTGGCAGAAGCCAGCGGCAAACTGCGTGTGCTCGATTTAACCCGCGCAGATGTTCGGCAGGCGATTTTGGGGGCACCGAGTGCGAAGAGCTTGTTCGAAGGCCTGATGGCTGCTGACTATGCATAACAACGCAGCAGGGTTGGACAAATGACCACGAAAAAGCTGCCGCAGGCATCCTCAAAGCGCGCGGTGTCCATCGTCCGCTCTTCGGCGGCCGAGTACCTGACCTTTGTCGCCGCCAGCGGCCAGGGGGGCGTCGAGGCTGTCTATGCAGACGAGAGCATCTGGGTCACGCAGAAAATGATGGGCGTGCTGTACGACGTCAACGTTCGCACAGTAAACGAACACCTCAAGAAAATCTTTGCCGACAGCGAGTTGCAGGAAGATTCAGTTATCCGGAAATTCCGGATAACTGCTTCCGACGGCAAGACCTACAACACCCAGCACTACAGCCTGCCCGCCATCATCGCGGTGGGCTACAAGGTCAACTCCGAGCGTGCGGTGCAGTTCCGCAAGTGGGCCACGGGCATCATCGAGCAGTTCACCATCAAAGCCTACGTGATGGATGACGATCGGATCAAGGCCGGTGGTTCCGTCCTCACCGATCAATACTTCGAAGAGCAACTCCAGCGCATCCGCGAGATTCGCCTCTCGGAGCGCAAGTTCTACCAGAAGATCACCGACATCTACGCCACGGCGATTGACTACGACGTGACGGCGCAGGCCACCAAGCGTTTCTTCGCCACCGTACAGAACAAGTTGCACTGGGCCATCCACGGCCAGACCGCTGCGGAAGTGGTCTACCACCGTGCCGATGCCGACCAGCCCAACATGGGTCTGAGCACATGGAAGGATGCACCTGCGGGCAAGATTCAGAAATTCGATGTGATGGTGGCCAAGAACTACCTGACCGAGATTGAGATGGCGCAACTCTCCCGCTTGGTCAACGCCTATCTGGATGTGGCCGAGGACATGGCGCAGCGCAAGATTCCCATGACCATGGCGGATTGGGAAAGCCGCCTGAACCGCTTTATTGAAGCCACCGACCGCGAGGTATTGCAGGACGCGGGCAAAGTCACGGCAGAAATTGCCAGAGCCCACGCCGAGAGCGAATTCGAGAAATACCGCATCGTGCAGGACCGGCTGTTTGAAAGTGATTTCGACCGTCTGCTGAAGCAGATTGAGGCTGGCAAGGACCCGGCCAGCGACGAGGAATAAGCAGATGGCCACGAAGAAAAGTGCGCCCAGCTGGAGCGACGTCAAAACCAAGCTGGTTGATTTTGATCGCGCCGGTCTGCTGGGACTGGTGCAAGACCTCTACGCCGCCAGCAAGGACAACCAGGCATTCCTGCACGCCCGCTTCGGACTCGGCGAAGATGTGCTCAAGCCCTACAAGGCCACCATCGATCGCTGGCTCTGGCCCGACGCGTTCAAGAACCAGGACACCTCGGTCGCCAAGGCGAAAAAGGCTATTTCGGATTACAAGAAAGCTGTCGGCCAACCCGAGGGTCTTGCGGAACTGATGGTGTTTTACTGTGAGCGTGCAGCTGGGTTCAGCAACGACATTGGCCTGCAGGACGAGGGGTACTTCGACGCACTGGTGCGAATGTTCGAACAGGCCTTGAAGGCCATTGCTGCAGTGCCCGCTGCGGCGCGATCCACGTTCTGGGGACGTCTGTGCGTGGTTCGAAACATCAGCCACAACTTTGGTTACGGCGTAGGCGACGATATGGATGAGTTGCTTTCCGAGTACGGGGTCGATGACTGAACGGACCGATCTTTCAACTGTGCAGGCCGAAAACGCCCGCCTGATCGCGCTCCTTGAATCCCACGGCATTGAGTGGCGTACGCCGCAATCGGCCGTCATCGTAGCGAGGGAGCCGGAACCGTCCCGGCTTTCCACTGCCGAAAAGGTGGCGCTGTTCCGCCGCCTGTTTCGAGGCCGCACCGATGTCTATCCAGTTCGATGGGAAGGCAAGACCTCAGGCAAGTCGGGCTACGCACCAGCCTGCGCCAATGAGTGGCGCGCCGGTATCTGCGAAAAGCCGCGCATCAAATGCGGCGATTGCAGCAGTCGCCTGCTGATCCCACTGTCCGATGCTGTGATCTACGACCATTTGGCCGGCGAGCACACGGTAGGCGTCTATCCGCTGCTGGAGGATGACACCTGCTACTTTTTGGCTGTCGATTTCGACGAGGCCGACTGGCGCGACGACGCGCGAGCGTTCCTGCGGTCCTGCGAAGATCTGGGTGTTCCGGCGGCGCTGGAGATTTCCCGCTCCGGGAATGGAGCGCACGCGTGGGTGTTCTTTGCCAGCCGCGTTTCAGCGCGTGATGCCCGCCGCTTGGGCACGGCCATCATCAGCCATACCTGCGCTCGCACCCGGCAACTGAAGCTGGAATCCTATGACCGACTGTTCCCCAACCAGGACACGATGCCCAAAGGCGGGTTCGGCAACCTGATCGCCTTGCCGCTGCAGAAAGGTCCAAGGGAGCAGGGTTTCAGCGTCTTCGTCGATGCCGGCCTGCGACCGTACCCCGATCAATGGGCGTTCCTCGCCTCCATCCAGCCGATGGCCGCGCACGATATCGAGCCGACCATCCTCCGGGCCACGGGTGGCGTCCATCCGCTGGACGTCACCTTCATCGACGACGAGGACCTGGCCACGCCCTGGAAGCGCGAGAACACATCGGCCAAGAAACTGGCCGGTCCGATGCCGAAGTCACTGACCGTCACGCTGGCCAATCTGATCTATTTCGAGAAGGCCGAGTTGCCGCAGGCTCTGGCCAACCGGCTGATCCGGCTGGCGGCTTTCCAGAACCCTGAGTTCTACAAGGCCCAGGCAATGCGGATGTCGGTGTGGGACAAGCCGCGCGTCATAGGCTGCGCAGAGAGCTATCCCCAGCACATCGCCCTGCCGCGCGGTTGCCTGGATGCCGCGCTGTCCTTGCTGCGAGACAACGGCATTGCCTGTGACCTGCGAGACGAACGCTTCGGCGGCCAGCCGCTGGACGTGTCCTTTGTCGGTAGTCTGCGCCTCGATCAGGAAGCCGCTGTTGCAGGACTCCTCACCCACGATGCTGGCGTGCTGTGCGCGCCAACTGCCTTCGGCAAGACGGTCACTGCCGCCGCGATGATCGCCCGGCGGGGCGTCAACACCCTGGTGCTGGTGCATCGCACGGAGTTGCTCAAGCAATGGCAGGAGCGCCTGCAAGCCTTTCTGGGTGTCGCCAAGGGCGTGGTCGGCACCATCGGTGGCGGTAAGGCCAAGCCCACTGGCAAGATCGACATCGCCGTGATGCAGTCTGTCTCCCGGCAGGGCGAGGTGAACCCGTTGGTGGAAAATTACGGCCAGGTGATCGTCGACGAGTGCCACCACGTCGGCGCGGTGTCTTTTGACGCCATCCTGAAACGGGCGAAAGCGAAATACGTACTGGGCCTGACGGCGACACCGATCCGCCGCGACGGGCAGCAGCCGATCATCTTTATGCAGTGCGGGCCGATCCGCCACACGGCGGCCAGGCCGGCCGGCGCACCGCACGATCTGGCAGTCATACCGCACTCCCGGCACGTACGGATCGATCTGCCAACCGAGGCCGGCATTCAGGACGTCTTCCGGCACCTCGCCAACGATCCGGCCCGAACAGCAGCCATCGCCGCCGAGGTGCGCGATGCCGTCGCGCAGGGACGCAAGGTGCTGGTCCTGACAGAACGCACAGAACACCTCGATGCCATCAAGACGGAGCTCGAGAGCCTGCACCCGGCCCCGTTCGTCTTGCACGGACGAATGTCCAGGAAGCAACGAGCGACGCTGGTCGCAGACCTGGATGCACTGCCGCCCGACGCGCCACGTGTCCTTCTGTCCACCGGCAAGCTGGTTGGCGAGGGATTCGACCACCCGCCGCTCGACACCCTGGTCCTCGCGATGCCTGTGTCCTGGAAGGGCACGTTGCAGCAGTACGCTGGGCGCCTGCACCGCGAGCACGCTAGCAAGACCGACGTGCGGATCATCGACTTCGTCGACACCGGCCATCCGGCGCTGCTGCGAATGTGGGACAAGCGCCAGCGTGGCTACCGGGCGATGGGGTATCGCGTCGAGGCGCAGCGCGAATTTGGCGAAATCAGCGAAATTTGTTCCGTGACAACGGCTTGCCCGTGAATCCTCGGGGAGAAATGAGCGAAATCAGGTGCCAGTACAGTCGCTTGTCTTCTTCGTCGCAATAGTTGCGACACGTGACGCCACCTGTGCGACAATGAATCTATCTGATCGCTCCGGGAGGCTCCCATGTCCGAACGTATCAACGCTCGTCTGTCGCAGCCCTTGGCTGAATTCGTGGATCGAATGGTCGGCGAGGCGGGTCTTTACGAAACGCCCAGCGAATACGTGCGCGACCTGATCCGCCGCGACATGGAACGGCGTGACGGCCAGTTTGTGCAGGACGCCATCCTTGCCGGGTACCGAGACTTGGCGGCAGGCCGCGTCTTCGCGTCCAGCGGCGACTTCAAGGCCGACATGGCGGTGCTCGACCGCAAGGAAGCCGATGGCTGGAAATGACTTGCCATCCCCCGCCACGTTCCTGCTGACCCGGAATGCGGCGCTGGATTTGCGCCGCATCCACACGCGGTCGCTCCGTGAATGGGGCGAAAACGTTGCCGACCAGTACCTCGCCGATCTGTACGTGGTCATGGGCGTTGCTGCCGCCAACCCGGAGAAGGGCCGCTTGCGGCAGTACCGTTCGGCGCCGTTTCTGATGGTTACTGCGCGGCAGCACTTCGTCATTTATGACCTCGTGCCGCAAGGCATCGCCGTGCTGACGGTTCAACATCAGGTGCGCGACATCGAATCCCTGATCGCAGACCTGACCCCGGCCTTCCGCGCCGAAGTGGAGCGGCTGAAACGAAAAGCCTGATTGCACCCGCTCACGCCCGCAGAAGTGCTCATAAGCTCGGGAGGCCAGTCAGCACATGGTCAACCGTCCGCCACCATACCCTCTGACAAAGGCCGCCAAGGATAAGCACTTGGCGGCCTTTTTCTTTGGAAAATCAGGGGCTTAGGTGGCAGTGGGCTACAAGGACCGCCATTGACTGGCGGCAAGAGGTGGGGGTACAGACGGGGGGTGAATAGTGGTCTGGGGGAAGTTTTGAGGTTGTACCCCCAGGCGCAGTACTCCCAACCTGAAGGGGTCGCCGGAGCGCCGGGTGGCTGATACGATGGAGGCGCCCGATCAGGCTCGCGTCTTTTGCCGGCGGCGCACGGCCGCGCCCAACAGTCCCAGCCCAGCCAGCCAAAGCGCCACGCTTTCCGGTTCGGGCACGGGCGCCATGGCCTGCAGTCGCACCTCGCCGCCGTCCAGCACCACCTGCAGGGGCTGGGGGAACATGTCAAAGCCGTCGCGCACGCCAGCGTTGTCGGCCAGCAGCACGAAGCCGCCACCCGGCAGCGCAGCCTCGAGCACCCAAGGCAGGTCGGTCGCGATGGCCGGGTACGCGAAGTTCAGCATTTGCAGCCAGGTCCAATGGCTGCCCGCCGTGGGTACCAGGCCTTCGGCCAGGCGCAGCCGCAGCAGCCCGCTGTTCAGCGCCGCACCCCCGTCCACCAGCAGCCGGTCGCTGACACCGTCGGCGGCGAGGTCGATCACCAGCTCGCCGCCTTCCAATGCGAAGTACCCGTCGACGCGGAAGTCGCCCACGCCCGTACCGGCCTCGAAGGGCCCGCCGCCCACGCCCGGCCCAGGCCCGAAGGGCCCGCCGCCCACGCCCGGCCCAGGCTCGAAGCGCCCGCCGACGAGCACGTGCAGGTCTCCCACCACCCGACCCGTGCCACTGAGAACGCCGCCCCCGATGTAGACCTCAGGCACTTCCAGGCGGCCGTTCACAACGGTGCGGGCGCCAACGCCGCTTTGCCCGTAAGCGTACTGGCCTGCCACGCGGCCATGAACTTCGAAAAGCGAACCGGCGTTGACGATGTCGCTGAACTTGCCGCCCAGCATCTCGCCGCGCACCTCCATCCGCGCGCCACTCAGATTGGTGAACCGCCCGTCGTGCACCAGTTGCGCTCCGGCGCGCACTTTCACCAGGCCATAGTTGTACAGCAAGGACCTGACCTCGACGCGGCCACTGTTGAGCAGCGCCGCTCCGGACCAGTTGTAGAAGGTGTCCACCTCTAGCAGCGCAGCCCCGGAGTTGCGGATGCCCAGCGTACCGAGGTTGCTGAGGGCCAGATTCGGCCGGCGAAGCTCACCATCGAGGAAATAGCTGCCGTACAAGCTACCGCCCTGCAGGCTGTCCAGCCGGTTCCCCAACGGCTCTGACCACGGGCTGACAAAGGCCACAGCCTGGATGGGTTGCCCCGTCTCGGTGGTGCGCCCGCTGACGAAGTCAAGTACTGCGCCGGGCGCGTCGGCGACGATGCGCAGATTCTCGGCCGCACCGGCGCCCACCGACAGGAAGTCGAAGATCTGGTCAAGGCCAGGCGCCTCGTCGCCGACGAAAACCATGCGCATCGTGTTGCCGTTACCGATCAGGCGCCCGCCCACCACCAGCCGATCGCCGCCTTCGTGGTCGCTGAATTCCATGGTCAGCGTGGTGCGGCCTGCCAGTGCCATGTCGCCGCGCACGCGCATCGTGCCGGGTGAGTTGCCCGGGCTGACGTTGGTGGCCTGCTCGAACGTGATGTCGCCGAAGGTGACCAAGGACGTATCGAATTCACCGCGACCCCGGAAGTCTCCCCCAAAGAAAACCAAGGGCTTGCTGCTGGTCACGGTGCCGTTGTTGATGAACACCCCGTTGTCCGATTGCGTCACGTAGGGCGCGACCAGGAACAGCCGACCATCCACATCGAAGCGGCCGGAATTGGTCAGCGGCTCGTCGATGATCAACTGCGCTCCCGGGGCCACGTTGAAGGTGCCGCGGTTGTCGAGCCAGTTCACGAACGATTCGGCGGCGAAGCCCTGCAAGACCATCGTGCCGCGGTTGACGACCCTCCCGTGGGACTCCAGGCCACCCGCGCCGACGGTGAGCCTGGCGCCGGCTTGTGTGTCCAGCCGACCGGTTGGGTCATTGAACAGCAGCCGGTTCACCGTGGCCGTGCCACCCTGGAAGTCCAGTCTGCTGCTGCCTTCGGCACGCACGGTGCCTGCCGCGTCCAGGCGGGCGCCAGTCGACTGGACGTAGATCCCATCGTTGAGCACCATCTCGCCCGCGCCGCCAATCACCAGCCGTCCAGCGTTTGTCAAGGTTCCGTCAAGCTGCAGGGTGCCGTCCACCTGCAAGGTGCCGGCGGCGCGGTTGTGCAGTTGGGAGCCACCCAAGAATCCAGGTGAAGCGGAACCAGTGACCAGCAGCAAGCCGCCGGCCTGCACCTGCACCAGGTTGCGGTTGTCGAGCAGGGGAACGCTGCCGACGAAATCGATGTTGCGGTCGAACACAAGCGTGCCTCCGCCCAGTACCGAGACGACGCCTGCGTTGTCAATACCGCCCATGATCGTGGCCGTACCACCCACATCCAGCCGGCCGGTGGAGGCCACCTGCAGCAGGCCCGTCGGGTCGTCGACCCGCAAGGAGCCCGTGCTGCGAAGCCCACCACGCAGGTCGAGCCGGGCGCCGGCCTCCACGATCAGCGCGCCGCTGGATTCGGCCTGCGCGCCCGCGTCCACCAGCAGGCGTCCACCGGTTGGGAAGGTGTTGCCGTCCTTCAGCGTGAGCGTGCCGGTGTTGTCGAGCGTGCCGCCGAACAACACCGACAGCGTGCCGCGTGCGTCGAGCTTGCCGCTGTTGGACAGGCGGCCGAAGGACTCGAAACTGCGCTGCTCACCGACAATCAGGCTGTCGCGGTTGTCCACCCGGCCGGCGCTGGTGACCAGCACCTCGTCGGTTGTCCAGGACCCAACGTTTTGCAGGTCGCCACGCACCTGCAGCTTGGCCTGCTGCGCGAACGAGTCGCCTTCGAAGTCACGGCCGATCCACGCACTGCAGCCTCTCGGCACCGCCGTCGCCTGGGTCATGGGGTTGGGCCCCAGGCGGTAGCCGTCGCAGTCCACACCCACGGTGAACATGTAGGTGCCCACCAGCTCACCGTTGGTTTCTTCGCGCACCGGCGAGCGCCACTGCACCTGCTGGGAGATACCGTTCAACCGCACAGTGCCGCTGGACTCCACCCCAACCAGCGTGGCGCCGATGGTGGAAAACGGTGTCCACTGCCCGCCGGCGTAGTAGTTGGGGCCATTGCTCAGTACCTGCAGTTGCACCGGCGGCTGGAACTCCATGCGCGTGGCGATGTTCACGCTGCGGCTGGCGTTCGTCAGCCCCAGCGAGCCGATGGCCATCAAGGGTCTGCCCCCCACCACTTGGCTGAACGACAAGGTGTTGAGGTCGGGCGTCCCCCCGGCCAGGATAAGGGCGTCGTACGGCGGAGGGTTTTTTACCGCACTGCTCAGGTAGGTGGAGGCAGAGTAGCCCCAGTAGGGCTCCTGGAAGCCATTTACGAAGCCCACGAAGACCTCGCCAGCGAAGGTGACGTTCACCTCCTCGTCGCCAAAGGCCAGCACGCCCTGGGCCCCGGAGGGTGACCAGCTGGTCCAGTCCACCCAGGAGATATTGCCCACGGCCCCCGCCGGTGCAGCGGCCAGCACGACTGCTGCGCCGCCCGCCAGCAGGCCCAGGCGCCAGGGCCTGCAGATCCGATGGTGTGACCTCGTCATTTACGGCTCCTTGAGTTCAGCAGCAAGTGTCCCAGCGGGGCTGGGTCGGGGCTCAGGGCGCGACGCAGCGTTGCACGCAACACGAACAGTGTGGGGAGATACCGGGACGCCCGCGCGGCACTGTGTCGCCCCCCTGGATAAGTATAACAGCGCGCGCCACTGCTTGGCAATCATCCTCCGGTCGATGTCCATACCGACCTTGGTCGGGGCGACGCGCGGGATCGATGAGGCCTGCGGGAACGCACTTCACATCGTGCGGGATCGCCCGTTCCTGCTGGTTGTGCGCCACGACCGACCGATCAATACCCAGGGGCTCTGCGGCATCCACAGCAAGCACGAGATCCGAGAAGCTTGGGGCAATAACGGCCATGGCATCCTGCCTTCTCCAATTCTCTCCGTGCGCGGTGTCCAGTGTGAAGACACCGGAAACACGGGAAGACCCCACCGTTACCAGATGGGTGCGGTTCTTTTCAAGCCTACCCGCACTGCGCGGAGCTTCGTCAAGGACGACGCAGGCAAGCTGGGCATCGCCGTTCACCACTCGTCACTCGAGTACAGCAGGCAGCAGGCATGGCTACGAGCCTCGCAGGGGCATCGCCCCCGCCGTCATCTCCTTCTCGCGCGCTGTCTCGGTCTCCTGTCGGGAGCCTGCCTGTCAGGCGTTTCCCCCCAGGAATTCATGATGGGGGCTGCGCGGAACGGCGCGGGCTTCGCCACGCGCGGCGGCCACGAGTTCCTGGAGGATGCCGCAATCGTTTCCGACCTCGTCGCAATGCCCACAGCTGGCCTGGAGCAGCAGCAACTGCTTCTCCAGGGCGCGCATGCTGGTCAGCCGTGCCCGCACCCGTTCCAGTTGTTCCGCCACCAGGCGGTCCACGTCCGGATGCGGTTCGCTTGCCGCATCCAGCGCGTTGAGCAGCCGGCGGATGTCCGCCAACGGCATCTCGAGCGCCCGACAGTGGCGAACGAAAGCCAGCCGGTCCAGATGGTCAGGGGTGTAGGCACGGTAGCCGTTGTCCTGGCGCGCCGGCGCCGGCAGCAGCCCCTGTTTCTCGTAGTAGCGGATGGTCTCCACCTCCACGCCGGTGGCTTGAGACAGTTCCTTGATGCGCATGGTGGTTTTTCTGTTCGTGGAAGAGGGGGCTTGACTCTGGAGCCACTCCAGGGTTTTCAATAGACACATTCTGAACTGATGGAGCCCCCATGTCTGCCCACTGCTGCGAGCACGAAAATCCCGCCCCGGGACAGATGGCCGACCCTGCGCGTTATCGCCGCATCCTGTGGGTGGCGCTGCTGGTCAATGCCGCCATGTTCCTCGTCGAGCTGGGCGGGGGTTACGCGTCGGGCTCGCTGTCCCTGCTGGCCGATGCCATCGATTTTGCGGGGGATGCATTGAACTATGGCGTGTCGCTGGCGGTGCTCGCCTCTGCACTGGCCCTGCGTGCCAGGGCTGCCATGCTCAAGGCTGCCAGCATGATGGGCTTCGGTCTCTATGTGCTGGCAAGCGCAGTGTGGGCCGTGTGGAACGGCCGCGTGCCCGATGCCTCCACGATGGGTGCCGTGGCGCTGCTGGCGCTCCTGGCCAATGTGTCAGTGGCCTGGATGTTGTACGCATTTCGCGAGGGCGATGCCAACATGCGCAGTGTCTGGCTGTGCTCGCGCAACGATGCCATCGGCAACCTTGCGGTGCTCCTGGCCGCCCTGGTTGTTTTCGGCACCGGCAGCCCCTGGCCGGACCTGCTGGTTGCTGCGCTCATGGCCACCTTGGCGCTGCAGGGTGGCTGGCAGGTGCTGCGACAGGCGCGGGGGGAACTGGGGGCCCCTGCGGCGCCTCCACCTGGCGGCGGCCACGCACACTGAAACTGTGCAGTCGGTGGCATTCGATGAAGGTGGAGATCACCTTTCCCAGCTTTTCGGTGTTGATGACAGCGCTGAACAGCGCAATCACGCCGCTGTCCACCAGCGACTGCACCCGGGTGCGCGCGTGGGCGCGCGATATGCCGAGCTGGCGCGCGATGTCGGCAAACGAGGCGCGGCCGTCCTTGACCAAAATGTTGATGAGCGCGGCGTCGGTCTTGTTGATTGCGGACGGTCAAGGGAGGGAGGACATCGCCGGCATACCTGCAAGGTGGCATGGCCTGGTCCGCGACCCGGCGCGCAATCCCGTCGTAGACTGTTGCAGACAAGGAACCGCTACCGATGCATGTCACTGTCAACGGCGTACGCCTGTATTTCGATGTCGAGGGCCTTGGCCTGGTGCCGGATGGAAGCTCGATGCGCGAGCGGCCGACCATCATCCTTTTGCATGGAGGACCGGGATTCGATCACAGCCTCTTCAAACCGGGGTTCTCGACGCTGACCGACGTCGCGCAGGTCATCTACCTCGACCACCGCGGAAACGGACGCAGCGGGCATGGCGACCCCGCGCACTGGAACCTCGCGCAATGGGGAGATGATGTGCGCGGCTTCTGCGACGTGCTGGGCATCGAGAAGCCGATCGTGTACGGCGTGTCTTTTGGCGGATTCGTTGCCCAGTCGTATGCGACCCGGCATCCCGAGCACCCGGGCAAACTGGTACTGACCAGCACGGCGGCACGGCCCGACTGGCCAGCGGTGTTTGACGCCTTCGAACGGGTCGGCGGGCCAGAGGCACGTGATCTGGCCCGTGCCTACTGGCTGACGCCCACCCCCGAGCTGCGGATCGCCTATCGCGAGAAGTGCCACGCGCTGTACTACACCCGGCCGCCGAGCGATTTCGAAAACATCGCGCGGGCCATCGTCCATGACCCGGTCAACCTGCATTTCGTGCAGAACGGTTTCAACCAGATGGACTTTCGTTCGGATCTCGCCAAGGTGGCCTGCCCCACCCTGGTCATGGCCGGCGACCGGGACCCCATCACGCCAATGGCTTTCAGCGAGACCATCGCCGCCCATCTGCCACCGGCGCTGGTGCAATTCGAACGCTTTACAGACTGTGGTCATGGGGTGGTGCGGGATGCCCCGGGTCCGCATTTCGAGGTCCTGCGCGGGTTCATCACCCGCTGACGGCGCACCTGTGCAGCTGCGCCCTGGCTGGCCGGTCAATTCAATACGGCTGCTGGGGCTTTTCTGCCGTGGGCACAATCTCTTACATCCTCAAGGGGAGTAGCAGTTTCGGTGCCACACCGCCGATTCCTCGTGTTTCGTCAATACGTTGCGGATTCACCAAGTCGGTGGTCCCGCAGCCGGAGCACGTAGAGGAGCCCATGGGCTCTCTCCCGCAAGACCTTCAGGACCGTTGCATTTTTTCCAACTGAAAGGTCTTGCCATGCAAACCGTTGCGCCAATGTGGCTGTGGGTCACGTTCGTGGCCATTGTTCTCGTTTCCCTCTTTGTCGACTTTGTCGTGCTCAAGAAGCAGGGCGCCCACGAGATCGGGGTCAAGGAGGCCCTCAACTGGTCGCTGATCTGGGTCGCGATGAGCTTCCTCTTCAACGGCCTCTTCTGGTGGGCCGTCAAGGACAGCACCGGCTCCACCGAGATCGCCAACACCCGTTCGCTCGAATTCCTTACCGGGTACCTGATCGAGAAGTCCCTGGCGGTGGACAACATCTTCGTGTTCCTGATGATCTTCACCTACTTCGCGGTTCCGGCGCAGTACCAGAAGCGCGTGCTGATGATCGGCATCGTGGGCGCCATCGTGCTGCGCACGGTGATGATCCTGGTCGGCGGCTGGCTGCTGGCGCAGTTCCACTGGATCCTGTATGTGTTCGGTGCCTTCCTGGTCCTCACCGGCGTCAAGATGTGGTGGGCGGCAGGCAAGGAGCCGGAACTGGACGACAACCCCGCCCTCAAGCTGCTGCGCCGCGTGCTGCCGGTGAGCAAGCAGTACGACGGCGAGCGCTTCTGGACGGTCGAGAACGGCAAGAAGATCGCCACGCCGCTGCTCATGGTGATCGCCCTGGTGGCGCTGACCGATGTCATCTTCGCGGTGGACTCCATCCCGGCAATTTTTGCGATCACGAGCGATCCCTTCATCGTGCTGACCAGCAATGTGTTTGCCATCCTGGGACTTCGGGCGATGTACTTCCTGCTCGCGGCCGTGGCCGACAAGTTCCATTTGCTGAACTATGGGCTGGCGGTCATCCTGGTGTTCATCGGCACCAAGATGTGCCTGATCGACATCTACAAGATCCCGGTCGGCGTGTCGCTGGGGGTGGTGGTCGGCATTCTGGCCCTGACCATGTGGCTCAGCGTGCGCAGCAGCAGCGTACAGGCCCCCAAGCACTGACGGGTCGCGAGGCCGGGTGACTGGCCCGGTGCGGTCTGCTAAAGTGCCGGCAGGACATTGAAGGGTGCCACCCGACGCACTCCCATCCTGCAGGAGACACCATGCCCGCACCGGCCTTGCACGACCTGACCTCCCCCCATTTCCGGATCGCGGCTGCCCGGCGCATGCTGTACCGTGCCGGCCTCGACAGCCAGATCGGCGGGCATGTGAGCCTGCGGGTGCCGGGTGAGGACGCATTCTGGGTCACGCCATTCCAGTATTTCGATGAAACCCTGCCGGAGCATGTCTCGAAGGTGGGTTTCGATCTGCAGGTCATCGAGCCTGGCACATTGCCAGCGTCACCTGGCATCAACTTCCATGCATCGGTCATGATGGCGCGGCCGGATGTGAATTGCGTGATCCATGCCCATACCCGCAATATCTCGACCTTTGCCACCACCCGGCAGAAGTTTGACGTCTTCTACGTGTACGGCAGCATGTTCGCCGACCTGGTCACCGAGTTTGTCGACGACCCGAGCCTGACGCCCGACAAGGAGGGCGCCGCCATCGCGGCTGCGCTGGGGCAGAACAAGGTGGTGCTGATGCCGCACCATGGCTCGGTGCATGTGGGTGAGAACCTGGAATTCACCACCATCGAGACCATGGTCTTCGACCTTGCCTGCGAGTACCAGCTGGCCGCCATGTCTGTGGGTGGCAAGCCGATGGACCCGGCCGCCGCACGTTCCTACCGGGAGGCGTATTACAAGTATGGTTTCCGGGAGCAGATGTGGAAGGCCAATTTCGGGCGGCTGCAACGCAGCGATCCGGACCTGTTCGCGGCTGCGTCCGGGTGCTGACGCCCAAGTGGCGGCGCCGGGGGACGATCCGCTGACGCCCAGGCTGCCCGGCAGGTGTCTATGATCCGTCCATGCAGTTGCAGGAAGTCTTGTTTTCCCAGGGGTTTGGCACGCGCCGGGTATGTGCCGGCCTGATCCAGCAGGGCCTGGTCCAGGTCCAGGAGGCCGGCCAGGGTCCGTTCCAGGCGGTGCCGGGCCTGCAGCCGGGCACCGAAGTCCGCGAGGCCGGGCTGCGGTTTCGGGTCCAGGGCGTCGAGTGGCCGTACGCCGAGCGGGCCTACCTGATGCTGCACAAGCCGGCTGGCACCGAGTGCTCGCAAAAGCCGTCGACCTACCCCAGCATCTACACGCTCTTGCCTTCCCCCTTGCGGATGCGGCCCCAGAAAGCGGCCGTGCAGGGTGTTCAGGCGGTTGGGCGGCTCGACCAGGACACCACCGGGCTGTTGCTGTTGACAGACGATGGCAAGTTCATCCACCGCATGAGTTCCCCACGGCACCATGTGCCCAAGGTCTACGAGGTCACCGTGAAACACGCGCTGGACGCCGCGCAGGTGCGCCGCCTGCTCGAGGGCGTGGTGCTCGACGATGACCCGAAGCCGGTGCGGGCCGCCGCCTGCGAGGCGCTGGACAGCCACCACCTGCAACTGACCCTGACCGAAGGCAAGTACCACCAGGTCAAGCGCATGCTGGCGGCAGTGGGCAACCGGGTCGAGGCGCTGCATCGCGCGCGCATCGGTCGCCTGGCGCTGCCCGCCGATCTTGCGCCAGGCCAGTGGCGCTGGCTGGGGCCGGACGACCTCGCCGCGATCAGCGCCTGATCGGCAGGCCCATCGGCTTCAGTCGATCCGCGACAGGAAATCCACCGCAACCGCCAGTGTGGCGGCCGGCGCCTCACGGTGGGGCGAGTGGCCACAGCCGGCCAGTGCCACCCGTCGGATGCGGTACGCGGGCAGGTCGATCTGGTCGATCTGGGCCATGGTGCCGTACGGGTCCTGGTCGCCCTGGAGGGCCAGCACCGGCGCGGTGATCCGGGTGCAATCGGCGCGGATGTCAAAGCCTCGAAAGGCCGGGTTGAGCCAGGCGTCGTTCCACTGCCAGAAGGCGCCATCCACATCTGCGTGGTAACGGGCGAGGCGCGCACGCAGTTCACCGTGCAGGAATGCCTCGCGGGCCTGGGCGATGGACTGGATCGACCGGTCTTCGACCATCACGTGGGGTGCCATCGCAATGCAGGCGCGCACCGGAAAGCGCGCGGCATGCAGCAGCGCGATGCTGGCGCCGTCCGAGTGGCCCAGCAGCACCGGTTGCGCCAGTCCCAGCTGTTCCAGCAGCGCAGGCAGGACCTCCCAGGCTTCGCGGTGCAGGTAGTCGGGTGGCAGGCGACCGTCGGTACGCACCTCGGGCACCGGATCGGATTGGCCGTAGCCGCGGCGCGAATACACCACGACCGCGCGCCCGGTGGCCCTGCCCAGCTCGGCCGGCCATTCCCGCCACATCGAGACGGACCCCAGGCCCTCGTGCAGAAACACCAACGGCGCCGCCGGGCGTGAACCTGCCGGCGCCGGCACGGTGTGGACTTCGAGGCGGCATCCCTGCACATGCACATGCTCCATGCCGACCATCCTACCGGATCGTTCCGACGCCGTTATGCTTGCGGCATGAACCTGTTCCTCGACTCCTTCTGGCGGGCAGTGGCCTATTGCGTACGACCGCGCGTGATCGCCCTGTCGTTCCTGCCCCTGATCCTGATGGTGGTGCTTGCGCTTGGTCTGGGCTACCTGTACTGGGAAACCGCGCTGGACATCGTGCGAGGCTGGCTGGAGTCCACTGCGATCATCAAGACGGTGCTCGACTGGATGGAGGGGATCGGGGTGGGCGCATTGAAACCGGTGCTGGCGCCCCTGATCGTGATCTTCGCGGTGACACCGCTGATCGTTGTCGTGTCCCTGCTGGTCGTGGCACTGCTGATGGCCCCCGCCCTCGTGTCGCTGGTCGCCGAGCGGCGTTTTCCCCACCTGGAACGCAAGCGGGGCGGCTCGTGGATCGGTGCGCTTTTGTGGTCGCTCGGTTCGGGGCTGCTGGCGCTGATCGCCCTGGTGGTGTCGATACCGCTGTGGCTGGTGCCGCCACTCATCCTGATCCTTCCGCCGCTGATCTGGGGCTGGCTGACCTACCGGGTGATGGCCTACGATGCGCTGGCCGAACATGCCAGCCGCGATGAGCGTGTCGAGATCTTCCGCCGTTACCGTGGCTGGCTGCTCGGCATTGGCATGCTGGCAGGTTTCCTCGGGGTCGCGCCCAGCCTGCTGTGGGCCTCGGCGGCCTTGTTCGCGGTGGCGTTCGTGGTGCTCGTTCCCGTGGCGGTATGGGTGTACACGCTGGTCTTCGCGTTTTCCTCGCTCTGGTTTGCCCATTTCTGTCTGGCGGCGCTCGAAGCCCTGCGCGCCGAGTCCACGCCGCCGACAGTGGTCAGCGCCGTGGTCGATGTCCCGCCGTCCACGGTAGCATTGCCCCATGCAAATCCCTGAAGCCATGACCCCGCGCGAACCCTCGCCAGTGCCCGATTTCGGCCTGATCATCATTGGAGACGAAATCATGTCGGGCAAACGGGCGGACAAGCATCTGCCTGCCGTCATCGAGCGATTGAAGGCGCGGGGCCTGCAGCTGGCCTATGCCGATTACGTGGGGGACTCGCCGCGCCGCATCCAGGACACATTGCGGCGCGCATTCGCCTCGGGCGATGTCGTTTTTTCCTGCGGGGGCATCGGGGCAACGCCGGACGACCACACCCGCCAGTGCGCCGCACTGGCACTGGGTGTCCCCCTGGAACTGCATCCGCAGGCGCGCACGCTCATCCTGGAGCGCATGCGGGATGTGGCTGTGGAGCAGGGTCAGCCGTTCGAGCCCGAGCGCGCCGACAACCTCCACCGGCTGAACATGGGCCTGTTTCCCAAGGGGGCACGGATCATTCCGAATCCCTACAACAAGATTCCCGGCTTCAGTTGCAGCCAGTCCGCAGAGGCCACCCCCGCCGGTGGTGCCGTCCATTTCGTTCCCGGTTTCCCGGTCATGGCCTGGCCGATGATCGAGTGGGTGCTGGACACGCACTGCGCCCAGTGGGTGCATCAGCGCGACTGGGCCGAACTGTCGGTGATCGTGATGGGCGCCATGGAGGCGACGCTGACGCCCCTGATGGAGGAGCTCGAACGGCGTTTCACCGGTGTCAAGGTGTTCAGCCTGCCCAGCGTCGACCACCCGCAGTATGGCCGGCACATCGAGCTGGGTGTCAAGGGCGAAGGGCCGGTGGTGCAGGATGCCTTTGTCGCCCTGAAGCAGGGCCTGCGCCAATTCGAGGCTGAATTGGGCCCCGAATTGGTGCGAAACTGACCCGCACCTTTGAGGTGCCCGTTCGTGATCGTTTTTAGTGCTTCAATCCGCGTGCGTGTCTGGTGCGTCTGGTGCACGGACGCGCCAGCTCCTGCGATAGCAAGGCAGAATAGGGCGCTTTGCAGAATCGCCCGAGGATTTTTTCTGGCACAAAAACTGCGTTTGCAGGCAAGCAGCATTTTTCATCCACCGCCCAACAGGAGTATTTGATGGCAAAGACCGTCGCAGATGTGATCAAGATGGTGAAGGAAAACGAAGTCAAGTTCGTCGACTTCCGTTTCACCGACACCCGTGGCAAGGAGCAGCATGTCACGGTGCCCGTGTCCCATTTTGACGAAGAGAAGTTCTCGTCCGGCCACGCCTTCGACGGTTCGTCGATCGCCGGCTGGAAGGGTATCGAAGCCTCCGACATGCTGCTGATGCCCGATCCGAACACCGCCAACATCGACCCGTTCTTCGAGGAAACGACGATGTTCCTGAGCTGCGACGTGGTCGAGCCGGGTGATGGCAAGGCCTACGACCGCGACCCCCGCTCCATCGCCAAGCGCGCCGAAGCCTATCTCAAGGCCTCCGGCATGGGCGACACCGCCTACTTCGGTCCGGAGCCGGAGTTCTTCATCTTCGACGACGTGCGCTGGGGTGCCGACATGTCGGGTTCCTTTGTCAAGATCGACGAATACGAAGCCCCCTGGAACACCGGCAAGAAGGTCGAGGGCGGCAACAAGGGCCACCGCCCCACCGTCAAGGGCGGCTATTTCCCGGTTCCGCCGGTGGACAGCACGCAAGACCTGCGTGCCGAGATCGCCCTGATCCTCGAGTCCCTGGGCATTCCGGTCGAGGTGTTCCACCACGAGGTGGCGGGTGCCGGCCAGAACGAGATCGGCACCAAGTTCAGCACCCTGGTGCAGCGCGCCGACTGGACGCAGATCCTGAAGTATGTGGTCTGGAACGTCTCCAACTCCTATGGCAAGACGGCCACCTTCATGCCCAAGCCCCTGGTCGGTGACAACGGCTCGGGCATGCATGTGCACCAGTCGGTCTGGAAGGACGGCAAGAATTTGTTCGCCGGCGACGGTTATGCCGGCCTGTCCGATTTCGCGCTGTACTACATCGGCGGCATCATCAAGCACGCCCGTGCCCTCAATGCCATCACCAACCCCGGCACCAACAGCTACAAGCGTCTGGTTCCCGGCTTCGAGGCACCGGTCAAGCTGGCGTATTCGGCCAAGAACCGCTCGGCATCGATCCGGATCCCGTATGTGGCCAACCCCAAGGGGCGCCGCGTGGAAGCGCGCTTCCCCGATCCCCTGTCCAACCCCTACCTGTGCTTCTCGGCATTGCTGATGGCCGGTCTGGACGGCGTCGAGAACAAGATCCACCCTGGCGAAGCCGCCACCAAGGACCTGTACCACCTGCCGCCGGAAGAAGACGCGAAGGTTCCGACCGTCTGCCACAGCCTCGACCAGGCGCTCGACTACCTGGACAAGGGCCGCTCCTTCCTGACCAAGGGTGGCGTTTTCACCGACAGCATGATCGACGCCTACATCGAGCTCAAGATGACCGAAGTCACGCGCATGCGCATGACCACGCATCCGATCGAGTTCGACATGTACTACTCGCTCTGATGCCGAACCGAACCCGCCGGGAGGCGGGCGCTCGGTCAGCGGGAACGAAGGACGGTTGCGACCGTCCTTTTTTCTTGGTGCGCCCAGCATGGGCGCACTCCTGCGGGTGCAAGTCTCGCCGTAAGTTGATCACAGCGAACGAAGTGAAGCGCAACTGCATGAGGGCGACCGAGTGTGGGAAGGAAGCGTGGAGCATAAATT
>Ga0247836_1001328_pt1 | contig 40361 bp, 67 predicted proteins | sample LaCruzMarch2015__4_FD_187116 | JGI IMG/M metagenome (GOLD analysis project Ga0247836, IMG submission 187116) | Freshwater microbial communities from meromictic Lake La Cruz, Castile-La Mancha, Spain - LaCruzMarch2015_14m | ecosystem: Environmental > Aquatic > Freshwater > Lake | place: Spain... | reverse complement strand
GGCGGTCCGCCTGGGCCAGCATCCAAGGGTTTTCATAAGCCGCGCGGCCGATCATCACGCCATCCAGATGATTGAGGAAACCGGCCGCCGCATCCAGCGTCACAATGCCGCCGTTGACCACGATGGTCAGCGCCGGAAAGTCCGCCTTGAGTCGGGCGACCACCTCGTAGCGCAGCGGCGGCACCTCGCGGTTCTCCCGCGGGCTCAGCCCCTGGAGCCAGGCCTTGCGGGCGTGCACGATGAGCGCGTCGCAGCCGGCCGCGGCCACGGCGGCGACGAACGCGGCCAGTTCCTCGTAGCTGTCCCGATCATCGATGCCGATCCGGCACTTGACCGTTACCGGCAGCGCGACCGCGTCTTTCATGGCCGCCACGCAGTCCGCCACCACCTGGGGTTCCGCCATCAGGCAGGCCCCGAAGCGCCCGTTCTGCACCCGATCCGAGGGGCAGCCCACGTTGATATTCACTTCGTCGTATCCCCAATCCGCTCCCAGTCGGGCGCAGTGGGCCATGGCCCGCGGGTCCGCGCCCCCGAGTTGGAGCGCCAGCGGATGCTCCGCCGGGTCGAACCGCAGGTGCCGATCCTGATCGCCGTAGATCAAGGCACCGGTGGTGACCATTTCGGTGTAGAGCCGGGTGTGTCGGGTGATCAGCCGCAGGAAATACCGGCAGTGCCGATCGGTCCAATCCAGCATGGGGGCAACCGACAACCGCGACGCCTTGAATTTGCTCGGATCGCCCGTCGTTGCTGGATTTCCTTCCGCGTTATTCGTCATCATTTAGCACTATTCAGCATTATTCGTTTGCGTTCGGTGCGACGGGAGTGCTACAAGCCGCGCCTTGTAGCACCGACACGAGCTAGCACACCCATGGCTACCATCGTAGCGCGCCAACGCGCCGACGGCACCACCGCCTACACCGCTCAGATCAGGATCAAGCAAGGCGGCCGGCTGATCCACTCCGAAACCAAGACCTTCACGAAACGGGCCACGGCCAAAGCCTGGGCCGCTGAGCGCGAAGAACAGGTCCGGCGCGACCCGGCCGCGGCGAAGACCCGCGCCGAACACCATGGCGTCACCGTCGCAACCCTGATCGAGCGGTACCTGAAGGCACGCGAGACCGTCGAGCCCCTGGGCAGATCGAAATCCAGCCACCTGAAGATGCTGCTGGGCTTCGACCTCGCCCACTGTGAGGCTTTGACGCTGACGGCACAGCAGGTAGTAGGGCACGTCCAGGGGCGGCGCGAGGGCGGCACCGGGGGCGCGACAGTGGCCAATGATTTGATATGGCTCCGCGTGGTGTTCCGGTACGCGCGGACGGCACTCGGTGTGCCCGTGGATCCCCACGTGCTGGACGATGCAACCGAGATTTGCCGGGCTGAACGGATGATCGCCCGGCCCCAGCGGCGCAAGCGGCGGCCGACCGATGACGAGTTGACCCGGATCACGGAGCGGTTCAAATCGCTGCGCCTGCGCTCCCGGCGCAACCCAAGCCCGCCCATGGATCTGATCCTGTGGGCGGCGATCTATTCGTGTCGGCGGCTGGACGAGCTTTGCCGGATGCGCCTACCGGACTTCGACCGGGAGCATCGGACATGGATGATCCGCGACTTGAAACACCCGGACGGGTCGGCGGGGAACGACCGCGAGATGCTGGTCACCGACCGCTTCCTGGCAGTGGTGGATGCGATCCTGGCGCTTCCTGGGCGCGCGGCCGGCGAGGATAGGCTGCTGCCCTACAACAGCAAGACGGTGGGGACGTACTGGCAGCGGCAGATGAAGGTCTTGGGGATTGTGGATCTTCATTTCCACGATCTCAGGCACGAAGGATGCAGCCGCCTGGCCGAAGACGGCCGGACGGTCCCCGAGATTCAGCAGGTGTCGCTGCATGAATCTTGGGGATCGCTGCAAATCTACGTGCAGATGCGGCAGCGGAAGACTGCCAGGGTGGAGTTCGACGGGTAGGCCATCCCTGGCCCATGGCTTCAACGCCGAAGTCGATCGATGGTCGCGGCCAGAATCCGGCAGGCAACCGCCAGGTTTGCCGTCGGATAAGCGTCCATGTCGAAGTCGCAGAGGATCATCTCCAGGGCGCCGGTGAGGATCAGCGGAAGATCACCGATCAGTTGGGAGCGGTCAAATCCCGCTGTCGGCGCGGGGATGCGTGCGATCAGGTGGGCGGCGGCGGCCGGGTTGGTCGGGTGCAGCGGGGTGACGGTGGTCATGCCGCACCACGCATCGACACCAGGGCATTGCGCAGTGGGGGCGGGTTCATCCGATCCTGCTCGATCAGGGCCACGATCCCGGCCAGGGCCATCGGGCGCAGCAGCCACTCGACACCGCCGCGCGCGGTCAACTCCGAGACGAACCAGGTCCCGGTGTAGTCCTTACGCGGCACGAACCGATCCTTTCCGATGTTGGCGTAGGCGTTCGCCTGGCAGGCGACGCCATGCCGGCGCAGGAACTCCAGGAAGGTCTTGCGGGTGAAGTGCTGGCCGGTGCGCCCTTGCAGCAGGCTGAAGGCTTGGGCGAAGTCCAGCAGGGTTTCGGCGTTGATCACCTGATCATGAAAGGCAATCTTCGGACGGGACGCTTCCAGTTCGCGCTCGACCTGGGCGCGGCGCTCGGACTCGTCGGCCAGGGCGCGCAGAGCGGCGGGGTAGTCTTGGGGGAGGGCTTTGGATTCCAGTTCCTGCCAGCGTACCATGACCTTAAAGCGGGCCTTGGCGTCGTAGCCGGTCAGCAGGGTCAGGGTATGGTCCTTGTCGAGACTGATCATCGACACGCGTTTTGTATGCGCATCGCGCTCAAACGTAACGCCTTGAATTTCCAGATAACACGGATTTGGGTTATCTTCTAAATCATGGACTTGGCAAATCATGGCGCGGATGTCGCGCAACACGTGATCGTGGCGCTTGCCGGTCAGTTCTGCGATTTCACGGGATGTCATCGTTAGGGACGACGAGAAGGCGACCATGTTGGTCATGATGGGATGCTCTGGTTCGTTGACGAACCGCGCACCAACGCTGTCAAACGATGGCGGGCGGACCGGGCGGGTTGACAGACCGGCAGAGCACCGGCAAGCCTCGCGGCTTCCCGCCCGGACCACCCATAACTGGGATCTCGGGCATGAAAAAAGCCGCTGTGCGGGACACGTGCGGCCTGATGCCGCTCTGCTCGGGCTGTCAAACCCGGTCGCCTTGATGGGCGACGCAGAAAGCCTAGCCCTCGGACGGATCGACTGTCAAGCACGCTCGTCCTCCGGCCGCGGGGTCGGCTCGTCCTGCGGCGTTGGCGCCTTGCCCCCTGGCAGGACCTTGAGTCGGGGCTTGCTCGGTCGTGCCCGGCCGGTCAACAGGAAAGTCAGCGGAACATTCAACGCGGCTGCCATCTCATTCAAGGTCATCATTTAGGCTTCATAAATAACGATGTCGCGGACGTTGCACGAATGCAAATCCCGCTCGTCGATTGACTGATGCACCCGCTCAAGCCGGTGCGTCTCGCCAAGTTCGAACCGGATATACCGCTCTACGTCGTCGCGCGGCGCTTCGTCAGGAAAGTCGATCAACAGTTGGACGCGGTAGGTTGCCATGATTTAACCCTGTGAAATACGATATTTTCCGCGCGACAAGCGGGAGAATATCCCGCGGCTGCGCAAGACGCGCACGGCTGCCGACACACCGGACTCGACCGTGTGATAACCGGTGCCGGGATAGAGCCGCAGGTACAGCGATACCGCGCTCCACGCATACCCGACTTCGGCTTCTTCCTCCCGCGCCGCTACGATGACTCGATCCAGGAAACTTTGATCCATCACGCTACCCGCCGCTTATTCCAATCAGCCTTTGCCCGGTCCCGTTCTTTGTCCAGGAATTCAGCCAGATCGGTGACCCGCACCATCCACGGGGATTTCGTCGACCCCGCACGATACGCGGGGAACGGCAACTCGCCGCGGTTGGCCTTGGCGCGGGCCGCTCGCTCGTCCATCCCAAGGTAGCGCGCGGCGACGGTCTCAAGCGGGATGTCGGCTTGGCCGAACTCGGCGAGAAGGAGGAAGGTGGTGTTCATTATGTCATCACCGTGATCATAGCATTCCTCAGCCTTTTCCTTTCTTGCAGCCTTGCAACCCGCTTTGCGGCATCGATCACTGCGCACAGCGCATGAAACATCTGAACATCGTCGAGCGGAACCTCAGCGTTCAATTCGTCCTCTGTAAAAATAGCGATACCGGACCTATCATGCGCGTTCCCGTTCCATACTTGGCTCATTGCAGGCTCTCCACCGGAATGTGCTGCGCGGCTTCTTGGATTGCTTCGTCTGTTGTCATGGTCTCGCTGATGATGTCGCGCAGGGTCTTGTCGTCTCCGTACTGGTGGCCGATGACGAGGTTGATGGTGGTCACGATTCATTCTTCCTGCCAACAAACATCTCCGGAATTGTAAAGTCCGCTTCCGGGACCGCGTTCAGCGCCGCGGAGGCGCAATCACACACTTCCAACACCAGCCGCCGCCACAAATCCATCTGCGCCAGCACGCGCCGATTGTGATTCTCAGCGCCGTTCCAGCCCAGCAGGATCGCCGCGCTCCAGATCGCCACGACAGCCGTCAGCGGGGACCAGACCACCATCGCGGCGGCCAACTGCTGGGCCTCTTCGGCGACGAGCAAGGCCGACAGCGCCCCGCCGACCGTGATCAGGGCGAACAGCGCGCCAGACGCAAGGGTCAGGATGGCCCCGGCGAGCGGACTCCCGTACAGCGTCCCAAGCGGCCCCAGGACCATCGGGAGGATCGCTGCGACGGCGATGCTTTTGCGGTGCGACGCGTAATATTCGGTGAACTCATGGGGCGTCGGTTTCATGCTTTGGTCTCCAGTGCGGCCAGAGATTCGCGAAACACCAGGCGGTCGCGATGCTCCTGCTGCTTCCCCTTGTTGAATTGGGCGACTGGCCGGTGATAGCCCATGACCCTTGTCCATACCTCGCATCTTGTGCGCACGTAGGTCTCGACGGAATACAAGGCGCAGGTGGAGCACTGGTGCGCGTCGATCGGGAGCCCCCGCGTGCATTCCGGGGTGCCGCTGAGCATGGTCAGACTGTCACACGGCAACGTGCGATCATCGGTGATCATCGGCCGTCCTCCTGCCATAGACCTGGGCAGGTATCCATCATGATGCGGTCAACCATGTGAATGCGCGCGGTTGCCGCAATCAGGTCGCACGTGCGTTGCGTTCCAAGCTCGAATGCTCGCGTCAACTCCTGTTGCGGCGGGAGCGGGACGTTGCACCGCAGGTCGAACCGCGCGTAGGCTTTGCCGTCGATCTTCGCGGCCAGCCGGTGCAGCCAGACCCCGACACGGTGCTTCAATCCGATCGGCGGCGGGTTGGTTTGGATCTTCACATGGATGTCGATGGTACTCATTGGGCGGCCTCCAGGGCGGCTGGTTTGCAGTAGGGGCGCAGGCACAGGGTCAGGCGCGGCGGATGATCCTTCGGGTACCCGCCGAGGTCGGCGCCCAGCGGGATGATCTGATGCAGTCCGCTGGCGCTGGCCTCGTCCCGGTAGACGTAGACCCCATGGATCAGGCCGGCGACGAGCGCATAGCCCGCGGCGTCGCCATACTGGATGGCAATCCGGCAATCTCCGCCAACGGTCTGCCGGTAATCGCACAGTCTGTCCATCAGGCGGTCAATGGTTAGCTCGGTATCGGCGAACTCGGAAAAATCGCTCATACAAGTCTGCTCAGTTTGCCAATGACGGTGACGCCTGCGGGCGGCTGGCTCCATTTTCTGTCTACCAGCGTCCATTGCTTCCACTTCTTTCCGGTCTCTTTCTCGTACAGATCGCGACATTTGAAACTGCCGCGGTCGACCAGGCGCTGCAACGCGGGGGCGACACCGACCCGCGATTCGAAGTCGCTCATGATCTTGACCCAGGTGATGGGCTGCTGCGTGTCCGTCGCGAGTCGCAGCAGGCGGCCCATGATCCCGTCCGGCGACAGTCCGCGCTTGGCGCGCGTGCGCCGCTGTGATCCGGGCGGATCGGGGGTGATCGGCGCGCGCTCCGGGAACAGGCGGCGGTTGAAATTGGCCGCGCCAGGATGGCCGCTGTGGATTCCCGCGGGGACCTGGACGATCAGTGAAAGCTCTGCTTCGGTCAACTCAAGCTGCGGCTTGATGTCATTTGCAAGCATCATGATTTCATTACACCCGATACTGCGCCAGATCAATCACGTGGTCTGCATAAGCCCATGCGTCCGGGTTATGCGACACGAAGTATTTCCGCTGATACCCGCCCATCTCCAGGGCGGCGCGGTCCATCCGGTAGAACTGCGCCTTGCGCTCCTGGGTCAGGCCGTCCTCGGACTCGTCGGCGAACAGGGTTTCGTAGTGGACCCCTGCCGCTTCCTGGTGGTACAGGCCAACTGCATCGGTGAGAGCCTTGTCGATCCAAACGGCCTCGCCGCCAGACTTTTGCAGGATGCTGGACTCCATGCCTGAGTCGGCGTCGATCACGGAGATGTCGAAGGTCTCAACGGTCCGGCCGTTGGCCTGGTCACGCTGGGTCACGATCCGCACCGAGAACCGCGGCCCGTAGGCATCGGTCAGCAGGCGGTTCGCCGTGGCGGCGATGCTGGGTCCGGCGTCCTCAATCGACAGGTCGATCACGCCTCGCAATCCCATCCCGAGCAGCGTCCAGTCGGCGATCTCGGCGGCCAGGTGGTCGCGTTGCGCGATGACCGCGGCCCCTTGGTCTAGGGCGGCGCGCAGGGCGGTTTGTTCTGCTTGGTGCTGGGCGATGTCTGCCGCGGCTTGAGTCATTGCCGCCTTGGCATCTTCCACCGCGGTCTCGGCGGCGGCCAGGGCGGCGCGGGCCTGGGTGATCGCCTGATCGGTACCGGGCTCAGGGATGGCAGAGAGCTCGGCGCGCAGGGCATCGCGGGTATGCGCAGCCAGGGTCTCGGCCGCGTGCACGGCGATGCCGGCGGCGTCGGCCTCCTGCTCCAAGGCGGCCAGGCGGCGCGCTGCGTCGGCCTGAGTGTCGGTCTGGCGCGCGGTCAGGTCGGCGACGGCGGCACGCGCCTCGGCCAGGTGCTGGTCGGCCAACTCCAGGGTGGCCCCGCGGGTGGCGACGGCCCGTACCGCATCCAGCCTGGTGCGCAGGGTGTTGATCAGGGTCACGGCCGCGCTATGGGCCTCCATGCACTCAGGCAGGGCAACGGTCTGCCCGGCAAGGGCTGCGATCTGGGCTGCGATGGCCTTCCACTCGGCGCGCTTGGCCTCGGTTTCGGCCGTGGCTGCGGGCAGCAAGGCGATGTGCTTGTCTGCAATGGCGCGGGCGTCTATGGCGTCTTGCAGTGCCGGGCAGGCGGCATACTGGCCTTCCCCGCGGCACGGAACCACAGCAACGAACCCGGCGCGGGCGTTGAGGTCGGCGATGCGAGCATTCAGGTCGTTAACCTTGCTGGCGCACGCTTTACCGGCCTGAGCGGCGGCGGCTTGCTGCGCCTCTAGGGTGCGGACCTGGCCGGCGAGGTCGCGCAGGGTGCTCAGTTGGTCTGCCAGGGCGGCGACTGTCTGCTCCTGATCTGCAATCTGCGTGGCCAGGGCGTCAACATCGGCCTGCGCTTGGGTGATCGCGTCGCGTTGGTCCAGCGTGGCTTGAGCGGCGGTAGCGCGGGCCTGCGCGGCGGTCAGGTCGCGGTTCAGGGTGGCCAGCGTGGCGGTCGCGTGGCGTTTGGCATCGGCGACCCGCTGCACGGCCGCTGCGTGGGCGCGCTGCGCTTGCTGGATCGCATCCGTCGTGCTGCCGGTCGCCTCGTCCAGCCGGCGCTGTACCGCGGCGCGTTGGTCGATCAGGCGTTGACGGTCAAGGTCTCCGCTGACGGCTCGATCCAATTCGGCTTTGGCGCGGGCGGCGGTGTCCAGGGTAGTCAGCTTGGCCTCGACGCGGGCCGTGTGACCTGAGCGTAAACCCAATATTGCAGCGTCCAGGGCGGTCAGGCGGGCCGGGTGGCCGTCCAGATTGGCAACCTGAGCGCGCAAGCCTTCGTGATGGCGCTTGAGATCGCGGGCCACGTCGCGAGCGAGGTCCGACAGGCGCGCGGGCTCGTCAAGGTTGAGCAGGGCGCGCATCAGGCCCTTTGGATCGTCGTGCTCGGCGAGCTTGGGGGCGTTCTGGGCGCGGAAGGCCGACAAGTAGTAGATCCCAGGGTCGCCCAGGATGTGGGAGAGGCACTGCCGGTATGTACTAGACTTTCCATCAGAAACGGTATTGTCAGGCAATGCTACCGGCTGCCAATCGTCGCCTTGCTGAACATGCAGATAAGCGCGAGTCGATTTTGTCTTGCCATTTTTGTAATGGATCAAGGTTCGATATGTCAGATCACCATGACACCAGATGAGTTCACGCGATCCCGTTTCTCCAAAAGCGTCGTAAACAGTACCAGGAAGCATGGGAGGATCAAGCCACGGCGTTAATGCGATATTCAAAATTGTTGATTTTCCAGCCCCATTGTCTGCCTTAATCGCCACCGTCAAGGCATCATCTGGGATGGCGCTCAGGTCCATGCTGAGAGTGTCGCGGTTGAGACCGGCTTTGATTCCTAACGATCCGGTTATAGTGAATTGCTTTGGTGTCATTTGTGATCTCCGTGGTTTGCAAACTCTCCGTGAAGTTCGTAGTTCAATACAGACCGCAAATACTCCACTGTTAGACTATCCCTGGTTCCAATGGCTCCGGCGATTGTGGCGGTGATTGGTGTCATGCTGCCGCCCTCATCGTAATCTGTTCATCCGCCTGCCCCGTGATGCTCTCAACGATCTGCGCCACGTCACGGGATTGCAGCATCTCTAGCCGATCGGTAAGCCGCGCCAATGCCGCCTCGCTCCCGGTGGTCTCAGACCAGTACGCCAGTTTCTGAGCAAGGCTCGTTGACTGCCCAATCCCCGCCGCGCGCACCCGCTGCACCGGCAGCACCCGCGGTTCGAGCTTGACGGTTTCTGCCACGGCGAACAGATCGCGGATCAGTTGCTTATCGACCGAAGCGACGTGTTCCTCGTCGATTACCCACCTGATCCTTACCGCGTCATCGGGCTGCACCGTCGCGGCCAGGGCGCGCAGTTGGTCCATGTCTGGCAGGCCATCGAAGGCGATTTCGAGAAGCTGCCGGGCCGGGGATGGGTGGAACTGAAACGTCGCCTGGCCTGGCTCAACGGTCCAGATCAGAAACCCAACGGGGTCATGATGGCCGTGGACCAAGCGGGCGAGCGATCCCGGATAGGCGATGGTGGTCAGGGCGCCGCTCGGGGTGCGGACGTTGGGCCAAACCTGATGCCGATGGATATGCCCCAAAAGGACCGCATCGCAGTCGGCGGCGGCCAGGTTCTCGACGGAGAACTCCAAATCGGGAGACACCATGGCGTATCCGGACTCGGTGCTACAGCCGGTCACGGTGCCGTGGGTGATCAGGATTGAGGGGATGCCGTCGGTGCCATCGTGCGCGGCGGCAAACTCGGCGAGCGCGGCGGCGGTCCAGGCATGAGCGCCCTGCGCCATCACGTCCGGGTCGGCCTTGTTGAGGCTCGGCAGCGTGCAGACGCGCACCCCAGCGACTTCGTACTCGCCGAGGTCGTCGGCGACAATGACCCGGTGCCGGGTCGGCAATGCCTTGAGCACATCCAGCGACCCTGGCCGGTCATGGCTGTGCGTGCCCTGAAGCACGACGACGGGCATGTGCTCGGCCAAGCGCAGGACCTGCCGGACGTAGGCCACGAAAGCCGGCTCATGGACGCTCAGGGCGTGATCGAAGCTATCGCCCGCGATCACGCCAAGGTCGCATCCTGCGGCAATGGCGGTGTCGACGGCGTGCGTCATGGCGCGATCGATCCAGGCAAGATGCCTGGGACCGTAGTGCAGGTCGGCAAGGTGCATGATTTTCATCAGAACGGTACCTCGTCAGTGCCGACAGGCGGTGCCTGGTCATGGATCTGACCGGCCGGGTCTTCCGGGGTTTCTACCGGAACGTCGATAGCCGGCCGCGTCACCGACAGCAAGGGCTCCAGCTTCGCCGCCATCGCTGCCAGGGTTTTCACGTCCGGCATCCGCCCACGATCCGGGAAGTTGATGTCCAGCCATTCCTGCTGTGTCTGCCGGTCCCACCCGAGCGTGCTGAACAGGGCGCCCAAGTACTTGCGGCCCTCGGCCTGCGCGGGGTCGACGGCAGGGGCCGCGGGGGCTGGCTCCGGATCATGTACCGGCGCGGCCAAGGCCGGCACTGGGGCCGGCGCCGGGAGCGTGGCCGTCGGCGCAGGCCCACCGAGCACCGCCATCATGTCCAGCCCGGACGCCTCCAGGCGGATAATCCACTGCTGCGAGGTCTCAGGCTTGCCGGTCTCCCAGTTCATTCGCCGGACCTTTTCGTGCCCCTTGCTGAGCCAGAAGATCGGCTCGCCGTTGTGCAGCCCGCTGATGCGCCCCAGCCCGGCGCGGACCATCTCCAATGTCTCGGCGATGCCCATGGACGCGTACAGCGAGGTGAACGTCATCGAGATGACCCCTGCACCCTTCACGCCAGGGATCCAGAAGTGCAAGGTGGCGACGTGTTTGCACTCGCCCTTGGCGAACAGGTCGCAGTCGTTTGGATTGCACGCACGGTCAACCGCGGTCGGACGGCCGCCCCAGCGGCGCCCGGCGCCGGGGGTCGGCGCGGTATCGGCGCGCTTCATGCACTGAAGCGTGCCGGCGTCCGGGTCCGGCTCGGACCAGCGCAGCAGTTCGGTGGCCTTCCACGCTTCAAACTGCTCGCGGAACACCAGGTCGAGCGCGTCGGACGGGAAGATGATCGGGAAGGCGTACAGCCGCGGCTCGGTGTCGCCCGTGCGGACTTCGCCATAGCGCGCCATGATCTCGGCGGCTGCTCCAGGGGTAGCAAAATCGCCTTGGCGGACGGAGAAATAGCCGACGTTCTTCGGCGTCAGCGGCCAGCTTGGCGCCTTGGGGACCTTTCCCAGTGCGACGCTGATCTCGTCAAAGCTGGCTCCCGCGGCGAGTCCGTCGGCGTAGCACTTGGCGAGCGCTGGGTTGGCCGCGGCGGCCTTGGTGAGCACTTTGATGCCGGGGCGGATTTTTCCGGCAACCGGCAGGCGGCGCGTCGACAGGACGGCGCCGTCGGCGTGAACGGCGCCGATGTTTCTGGAGACGCGGGCGGTGATTACGGGCATGGGAGGTTCCTAAAACTGTGCGGTGAAGGGGGTGATGCTGAGCGGCGGGCGCGCTGGCGACGACTGCACAAACCGCTGGCAGTCGGCGTAGGCGCGCTCCAGGGCGGTCGCGGACCCGCGGAGCGACACTTCGCTCCGGCCGCGGTCGGTGATGACCCAGGCGCGGCGGCCGTGCCGCAGCGCATCCAGGGCCGCATCGGTGAGGACGACATAGACCCCCCAGTCGAACGCCTCAGTCACGTCGTCCGGGGCGAATGCCTGGCCGTCTACGGACAGCCCGATGAGGGTGATGCGGGTGTTGCCGATGACAAACAGCGCCGCGTGATCGCACGCGGTCACCGGCATGAACCCGACGGCGATGAGGACCCCAGAGGCGGTATCCGTGACGGCCATCATTTCATCGACGCGCCACGGCGCGGCCTGGGCACTCAGGGGCATACTCAGGGTCGCCATCAGGGCGACGATGCGGGCGATGGCGGTCATAGCGTGTCCTCGATGCGCTCAGCGAGCCCGATCAGGTACAGCGACCAGTCCGGGACGTGGGCAAAAAACAGGCCGGTCTCGGCCAGGGCGCGCAGGCGGCGCGCGTCAACGAGAGACAGCGCGGATGGCGCGTGCTCCAGTCGGTGCAGTTGCGCGATCAGGTCGTCTTGCTTGACCGTCGGCGGCAGCGGCTCGGCGCCACGCGGCACTAACACCCGGTCAGGGGGTCCCATCGAAGCGGCCAAGCGATACGACGCCACGGGCGCAGCCCGCTGGATGTCGCCCGCTTCGATCATTGGCTTGAGGATCGACATTACGTCACCGGCGCCAGCGGCGATGGTGCTAGCCTCAAACAGTTGCTTTGCCGTCCGCGGCTGTTGGTCACTCAACAGCGCGAGGATGTCATCGCGCAGGGCCGCGTTTTTCGGGGTGCTGAGTGATGCCGATGCCATCACCGCGCCCCTTCCGGCTGCTCGGCCAGGATCGCGGCCATGTCGCCGACGATCTGCTCTACGTACCAGGCCAGGCGTTCGAGTTCGGCGCTCGCCTCCGCGCCGGGGGCTTTCAGGGACAGCAGCGCGCCGACCGGCTGCTGTTTCAGGCGGGCCGTGATCGCGTCGACGCGGCTGTAGTGCGCATCGACGGCGATTTCTTGCGGGTCTTGCTGCTGCCAGACGGCGCGGCGGCGCTCGACGGGCAACTGGGCGGTCGCCGGGACCGTCATCCAGCCGCCGCGACGGTTGGTGCGCAGGCGCAGTCCCGCGGCAGCAGCGGCAGCAGCGGCGACAGCCACGGGGGTGGATGGGTGGATGTTCAGCATGATGGCTCCTACGCGGCGTCAAGCGGCTGGTGGGGGTTGATGGCATAGACCCGCGGCGTGGGTCTGGCCGCGATCGAGATCACCGTCAGTCCGTGACGGCGGGCGTCCATGGCGATGCGCATCAGGTCATCACAGGCGCGATGCATCTGAGTGTCGGCGCAGCGGTGCGCGGGGCGGGCGATCTCCGACAGGCGGCTGTACTGCGCCATCGGGGGCGCGGTTCGGCGAAGGGTTCGATGCGGTCTCATGACGCCATCCTCTCGTTAGGTGAATGAGTGCCAGGAATCCCACCTGGCGGCCAGTGCGTATAGAGGCTGGTCCTCTCAGCGTCTTGCGGTTGTCCGCTCGGGTCGCTTGTCCCGTTATTCGTCGTCTTCCGCGTCGGCCACGATGATGCGGACCGAATTGACGCTCATGCTGTCCTTGACAGCGTCCGCGCCAACCACCATGGATGCCCGGCCGGACGGCAACTCGACTTCGACCGGGTAGTGATCCGGGAAGTTGGCCAGGAGGGATTTCATGTCGGCGACGGTCATCGCGCGGCCCCCGCGTTGCACGCGGCGAGCTTCCGGGCGCGCTGGCGCTGCTTCTTGCGCTCGACTTCCAGCGCGGAACCCCAGGTGAACCAGCCGGCGAACAGGGTCAGCACCAGCGGTAGGGCTGCATCGACCAGGCTCAGGAATGTGGCAGCGTCAGGGATCATCATCAGTGTCTCCGCGCCCGGCCGATAAGCCGGGCGATGTAAAGGTCAGCGGTAGCTGTTGTAAAAGGCGCGGTCGGCAGCCCGGTCAGCCTGGGCTTCGGCCTTGGCGCCCAGGGCGGCGCGCTTGACCAGCCGCTCGGTTGCGGTGCGGATCAGGGCGTAGAAGTCGACCTGCTGACTGAAGTCCAGACCCGAGACCAGTTCCATCACCGCATCGCGGAAAGGCTGATCGTCGAGTTCCGAGCGCTTCTCCTCGGCGGCGAACTCCAGTGCGTCGTCTTCATCCAGCACAAGGCGGGGGTTGTACATGGCGTTCTCCTTACAGGCCGCGAATTGAGGTCAAGCCGGTCTGGCGCCGGATGCGGCGCTTGAGCATCTGCCGGCCGCGGTGGCCGCTGGTGCTGTAAAGGTCGAACCCGCGGGCGGTGCGCGGCAGGTTGTGCGCCCGGCGCACGGCGCGGCGATCCAGGTGCTCGGTGGTAATGCCTGGGAAGTACAGGTCAGCAGGGGCTGCGGCGATCATGGGGCGGTCTCCCGTGGGTGCCGGCCGATGTGGCTGGCTTGGGATAAAATATAGCAATCGCTATATTCCGCGTCAATAGCTTTTGCTACATATTTATTGCGCAGGCAAACAAAACCCGCCGAAGCGGGTCAGGGGGTCAGGGGGGCAGGGCAGGGGATGCTCCCCGGCCCCGGCGACTCAGAAGAACGACTTGATGACCAACGAGGCGACGCCGGCCGCCTCGGATGACGACATCTCAGGCCGCCTGGGCACCAACGCTGGCCAGGCGAATCAGGACTTCATCCCACGGGACACCGACTGCCCCCGCGGCATCCTGCGTAATCAACTCCAGATCCAGGAGCTTGGCAATATCGGTGCGGACGCGGCCGAGGGGCCGCTCCAACCGCGCGGCCAGGTCTTCAACGGCCACTGGCCCCAACCCTTTGAGCGTGTCCAGGAGCGTCAGCCGCGCCGGGGTCAGGTCCGCGAGGAGCTGCGCCGCGGTGGCGTACCCCAGGTGATAGTCTGCTTCCGGCAGGTCGGCACCCGCGTCTAAGCGGCGGGCCGTCTGCCGCAGCTCGGCCTGCATCTGCTGCCAGTCAGATAATTCAATTACCGCTTTCGCCATCATGACCTCCGAGCCGGTTCACGTCCGCGCTGAAATCCGCCATCAATTGATCCAGGGAGCGGAACGCATAGGCCACTTCGACCCGCCCCAGGTGTTTGTGGTCGCCTTTGCCGCGCTCGTTGTCGTAGCGCACCACACAGCGCCCGTCCCGCCCCGCGTACAGCCGATACTTGAAGGGGTGGGTGCAGCCCGCCACCGGCGGGGCCACGCGCCACACCACCGCCTCAATCACCAGCCCGTCTGGCCGCGTGATCTTCTTGCGATACACCGGGGTCGCGCTCATCGCCCGTCACGACGCTTTCTGCCGGGCGAGAAAGTGCGCGACGATCGCTTGGTTCACCTGTTTCTTTTCCGAAAGTTCTCGCAGCACGGCCTCTTGCTGCGCCTCGGTGAGTCCGTCGAAGTAGCCGAGCAATGCCTGCTGGCGTGGCGTGAGGGCTGACGCTGCCACGCCTACAGGGCTGTCCTCCGCGGGCTGCTGGGTGGGAGCGGGGCGATCGGGCAAAGCGTCGTGGGGTTGGTCCATCCAGCCAGCGGGGAGCCGCAAACATTTCTCAATATGACGGGCGAATTTTTCCCCCATCTCTCTGTGCCCGCTCAGGTATTGCCAGATCACAGGCGGTGTTCTGTGCACCATGAGAGCAAACGCGGCCTGGTTGCCCTCGGCGCGGGTGTCTACTAATAACTGAAGTTGGTCACGTCTGGACATGACAGCACAATAGCAGCCGCTAGTGTAGCTTTGGCTATTGCGTAAACATGTAGCAGAGGCTATATTTCTGCACATGGATATCCGCACTTACTACGATTCGTTACCGAGCGGCGGTCGCCGGGCCTTGGCAAAGGACCTGACGATATCCCCTGCCTATCTATATCAAATGGTTACGAACATACGCCCGGTGGCACCCCAGTTGTGTCGTGCCATCCAGCACGCTACCAACGGCGCCGTCACGGTCTATGACCTGCGCCCGGATATCTTCGGGCCGGCGCCTGGCCTACCGCCGACTGCGCCCGAGCCCCAGGAGCGGGCGGCATGACCACTGCCCCGCAGCACTGCGGCACATGCCGTCACGTCATTGAGTCGGACCGCCATCCGCCACCGCCGCGGGACGTGGTTCCAGGGCGCGGCTACGTGGCGGGGTGCTCTCACCCTGATCACCTGTCCGAGCCGAGCAAACGCATCATCCAGCACGCGGAGCGGCCAGAACTTCCGGTGTGCTCTGGCTATGAGGCAGCGGCATGACGACGCCTCTCCCGCCCAATCCGCTGATGATCGCCGTCAGGATGAGGATTCACGCCGACAGCCTCTCGGCGGTCGCCGCCGACATGTCCCAGATCACCGCCGATCCCTGGCCCCATCACGCGGCCGAGCTGGCCGGCGCAGTGGTTCTGCTGCGCGATTGGGCAGACGCCATCACGGAGGAGACGGCGCTATGAGCCTGCCCATCGATATCTGCCGCTGCCTGGGGACCACGTGCGGCAGCGAGCGCATCGGTTGCCGACGGTTCGAAGACCGCAACACCGACCCGTTGCGCACGCCCTGGGCCTGCGCGCTGCGCCGCGCTGACCTGCCAGCGTCGGAGCCCTGCCCCGCTCGCCTTCCCGCACCCACCGAGGTCTCGCCATGAACAACCGCGGCCGTCTCGAAGAACTCCTCTCCGCGATGATCGGCCAGCGCGCCCTCCTGGACCGCCTGGTCCAATACAGCGCCGATGACCCCGTCTGGGAAGTGCAGCGCCTGGCCGTCGACGACAGCATCAAGACACTCGAAGCCGAACTGGCCGCACCGCCGTGCCCGTCGGGCCAATGATCTCCAGGTCCTCCTCGTCCCCGTTCGCGGGGTTTGCGCTCGTCCGCGGCAACGCGGGCGGGCATTTTTTTGGATGCAATGGACGCCACTGATGAGACCCCCACTCGTGGATCACGACATAAAAATCTGGGTTGACGCGCAGACCTATCTGGCGCTGCAAGCATCGGCGAAGGCCGAAGACCGCAGCGTTTCCTATTACGTGCGGCGGCTGATTGCTGCCGACCTTGCGGAGAAAGCATCGGCGCTGCATCACGAAAACGCCAGTGGCGAGGCGGCGCAGGATAGGGATATGCGGGGCGCTGTAGGGCGCGGGGGTGACCGGTGAGCCGCTCCAAGACATGGAGGCATTACCGGCCGGGGGATGTGGTCGGCAATACGCGGGTCATCCAGATCACGATCGCGGCCCATCAGCAAGAGCGATCGTTCTACGAGGTGGAGACCTGCTGCTGTGGGACGCGCGCGACCTACAACCATAGCGGGCTCGCGCGGCGGCAGGCGCAGATGGACAAGGCGGGCGGCACGCCGATGCAGTGCGCGGCCTGCAAAGAGACCAAGCCGAAGATCCAGCTTCCGCTCGATGAGCGCGTGGGCGAACGCGACGCGACCGGGTTCCTGTGGCCGGTGATCACCGTCGTGGTGTCGGGGAATCGCACCGAGAGGGCGTACCAATGAGCGAGGCAAATCCGGAAATCTGCGCTGGATGCGAGGCATGGTCACCTCACGGGCTTGGGTGTTTGCAGCGCACCGTCCCGATGGGCGAGGGCTGCCGGATGGCGCGCCTGCAATCGCTGGGCGAGTCGGAGCAGGAACGCACGGCCGGCGTGCCGTTTGTCGAAGACCCGGACTGGCGGGATTGAACGCCACGAACACAAAAAAATGCCGACACGGTGACGCAAACACCGGGCCGGCGATCACCAACCGATAGATAGAGGTATCGATCGATGACGAATGAAATTGTAGCACTTCCTAGCGCGACGGCGAGCGTGACCAGTTTGGATATCTCCACATTGGTCGAGAAGCGTCACGACAACGTGAGGGCGCTGATAGTGCGGCTTGCTGAACAAGGAGTTATAACACTTCCTGAATTTCAGGAAGTACACAACGATGGTCCCGGACCAAAATCCGTCAAGATTTACCGATTTTCCGGAGAGACTGGGCGACGTGATTCCATCATCGTAGTTGCCCAACTCTCCCCCGAGTTCACCGGCCGTTTGGTCGATCGCTGGCAGGAGCTTGAAGCTAAGACCGCAGCCCCAGCAGTGACCGACCCCATCATCGCTGCCCACATTCGCGCGCTGGTCGAAGTCGATCAACTCAAGCAGCGGCAACTGGCCGTGGAGGTCGCGCAAGCCGCCATGCAGCGGCAGATGGACAGCAACACTCGCCAGTTACAGCAGATCGAAACCGCCAACGACTATTTCACCGTCATCGGTTGGCACCGCTACGCCAAGCTCGGCGGCAGCCTGCCGTATGCCGACGCGGCCAAGATGGGCAAGGTCGCCACGACTTTCTGCAAGGAGCACGACATCATCATCGGTCACGTCCCCGACCCGCGCTTCGGCATCGTCAACCAATACCCAAAGTGGGTTTTAGACAGTCTGTTTGCTCAGGAAGCTGCCTGATGGATGACGCCGATTTCGCCCAACAACGCATCGAGGCCGACCTGGCCCGCGCCATCGAGCACGCCCGTGGCACCCTGCGGTATGCGACCCATTGCCCGGACTGCGGCGAGGCGCTGACCGAGCAACGGCGGCACTATGGGCGGTGCGTGGGGTGTCAGCGGGAGCGTGAGGGGGCGCGGCGGTGAGTATCATTCTGCGCGACTACCAGTCGAGTGCGGAAACGCAGACGCGGGCGTGCTATGCCCGTCGGCTGCGCGCCGTGCTGCTGGTCATGCCGACCGGCTCGGGCAAGACGGTCACGTTCGCGTCGATCGCCGACCAGGCCGCAGCGAAAGAGAAACGCGTGCTGATCCTGGTGCATCGGCGCGAATTGCTGCGCCAAACCTCGCGGACGCTCGATGACTTTGGCGTCGCGCACGGTTCGATTTCCGCGGGCATGTCGACGTTTCAGGGTCACCGGGTGCAGATCGCCAGCGTGCAGACCCTGGTGAAACGCATGGAGCGGCTGCGCTGGCGACCGGACCTGATCATTGTCGACGAGGCCCACCATGCGACCGGGAAAACGACATGGGGTCAGGTGCTGGCCTATTACGATGACGCGCGCATCCTCGGTGTCACGGCGACCCCGCAGCGGCTGGACGGCCAGGGGCTGGGCGTTGTTGCTGGCGGAATCTTCGATCACATGATTCAAGGCCCGACGGTGGCCGAGCTGACGGCCCGCGGTTATCTGTCGCCTGCTGTGGTCTACGCCCCACGCGGTGCGCCGATCGATCTGTCCGGAGTCTCCACCCGTGGCGGTGATTTCGCCGCCGGCGAGGTTGCCGCCGCAATGGATAAGCCGTGCATCACTGGCGATGCGGTCGCTCACTATCGGCGGCTGTGCCCAGGCGAGCCCGCAATCGCGTTCTGCGCCAGCGTCGCCCATGCTGAGCATGTGGCCGAGCAATTCATCGCGGCTGGGTATTCGGCGGCCAGCGTCGACGGCAAGATGGATGCGGGGGTACGCGCCGCGCGCATCGCTGACCTGGGTGCCGGCCGGCTCCAGGTGCTAACGTCCTGCGAGATCATCAGCGAGGGTGTTGACGTTCCCGTGGTGTCGGCAGCGATCCTGCTGCGGCCGACGCAATCGCTGGGGCTGTACCTGCAACAAGTCGGACGCGTGCTGCGCCCGGCGCCGGGGAAGACCCGCGCCGTCGTGCTCGATCACGTCGGCAACGTCTATCGCCACGGCCTTCCGGACGACGATCGCGAGTGGTCGCTGATGGGCCGCCCCAAAGGCGCCAAGAAACCCGCCGATCCGGACGCGCTGCCGGTTCGCCAGTGCGACAACTGTTACCACGTCCACCGCCCCGCCCCCCGCTGCCCGAAGTGCGGATTCCTGTACCCGGTCCAGGCGCGCGAGATCGAAGAGGTCGACGGCGAGCTAGAGCAGGTGGACCCGATGGAAGTACGGCGCGCTGCGAAGCAGGCCCAAGCGGCGGCGAAGACCATCGAAGAACTCGAAGAACTGGGCCGCAAGCTGGGGCATAAGCCCGGCTGGGCGCGGTTCGTGTGGCAGGCCCGGCAGGCGAAGGCTGAGCAACGGGCGGCGCAGCAGGTGACGGCATGACAGTCGAGCACGACATTCAGAACGCCGTTCGCTTGGTTGCAAGCAATGCTGGGCTGACCCTCTGGAGGAACAACGTCGGGGTTGGCTGGGTTGGGAAAGTCGTCCACTTACCCGACGGCTCAGTGCTGATTAAAAATCCGCGCCCGCTTCACGCCGGGCTGTGCAAGGGATCATCAGACTTGATCGGTTACCGCGCGAGGATCATCAGACTTGATGACATTGGGACGACCATCGCGCAGTTTGCTGCGGTCGAGGTCAAGACTTTGGTCGGGCGCGAGCGAGTCAAGCAGCAGCATTTCCGCGATCACGTTACCGATGCGGGCGGCTTCGCCATCGTGGCCCGGTCACCGGAGGACCTGACATGAGTCGCGAGGACTACGAGGCCGCAATCCGCCCCAGTATGGACCTGATCTATGACTGTCTGCCAGCCGGTCAGAAACCGAGCGACCGCCCGCGGACGCTCAACACCATCCACCGGTGCGATATCGGCGCCATTCTTGCCGCGACCGATATCGTCGATCTGATCGGCGATGCCGTCGAACTGCGCAAGGCCGGGACCGACTATCAAGCGTGCTGCCCGTTCCATGACGAGAAAACCGCATCGTTCACGGTCAGCCCGAGCAAGCAGTTCTATCACTGTTTTGGTTGCGGGGCGCACGGCGATGCCCTGGACTGGCTTCAAGAGTATGACCGACTGAGCTTCCGCAAGGCGCTGGAAGCCCTCGCCGGCCGGGCCGGGATGGATCTTCAGCCTGAAGATCGCGGCGAGACCAAGCGCCGCCGCGCGGTTGCGATGCAGCGCGAGCTTGAGTCCGCCGCCTGGCCGGAACTGATGATTCTGGATATGGCGATCGGCGAGCGGGTGACCTACCGACAGATCGATGCAGCCACGCGCAATCGCTACCAGCACATCCAGGCGGTCCCGGATGCGATCTCGGAGCGCGAGATACTGGCCGCGAAACGGCTGGTGGTGGCGCTTTACGCGATCTATGGGGTGAAGGCGTGATGACCCATAAGCCCACCGATCCGGGGCAAGAGCCCGCGGTGGTCGCCAATATTCTGGACCGGATCAAGCGGAAGCCGGAGTCTAAGCCAAAGCAGGAGGCGCCACGACGCGCCGCGGGCGATTGGCGCGACGCGCTGATCGTCAAAGTCAATAATGACGGCAGCGACCAAGTAGTATGCCGGGTTCACAACCTGATCCTGATCCTTCAGAACGCGCCGATGTTCAAGGACCGCATCAAGCTGAACCTGTTTTCTGAGCAGGTCAGCATCGACGGCCAGGATGCCAAAAAGGTAGCGGTAACCAAGATCAAGGCCGAAATCGAGCGGCATTGGATACCCGGCGAGAAGGTCCCGACTACGGATGTTGCGGAAGCCCTGGCAGCAGTCGCGGAGCACAACCAGTTCAACCCAGTGCTCGACTATCTGAATGGGCTGAAATGGGACGGAACGCCGCGTATTGATGAATTTTTCAGTGTGTTCTGCGGAACGAAGCGGGAAGACCCCTATCATGTCGCAGTCGCGCGAGCGCTGTTTATTTCCGCTGTACTGCGTATCATCAAGCCAGGGTGCAAGGTCGATTTGATGGTGATCCTTGAGGGCGTTCAGGGGGCAGGCAAGACAAAACTATGGTCTGCGCTGTTTTCCCCTTGGTACGCCGAAGTGGTTGATAGCCTCAACAGCAAAGACTTTTTCATCGGTCTGCGCGGAATATGGTGCGCGGACTTTGGCGAACTGGACCAGTTCAGCAAGGCCGAGACGACGCGGATCAAGCAGGTTATTACCAGCCAAACGGACAACTACCGCGGGCTGTTTGAGACCGGACATCAGCGCCATCCTCGCCAGTGCATCTTCGTCGGCGGAACCAACAGCGACAGTTGGCAAACAGACTCCACCGGTGCGCGTCGATTCCTTCCGGTGCGCGTGAACAGCGAGATCGATGCCGAAGGCGTTACCGCGGTGCGCGACGAGTTGTTTGCCGAAGCCATGACATGGGTCGCTAATGGGACGACCGGCAAGTGGTGGTCGATACCCAATGCTATCGAGCACCAGGAAGCAAGCTATGTGGGGGACCCATGGGAAACGCCGATTCATGCGATGCTTGCTCAGATCATAAAGGATGCGCCCCTGAAATTTCCGCCAGTAGAGCCGGAGACCACCACGTATGACGCGCTGTTCACCTGCCTGAACATCGACAAGGGCAAGCAGACTCGATCCGATCAGATGCGGGTGTCGGCGATCTTCAAGCGCGCAGGATGGGAGCGCAAGCAGCTTACAGGAGGCGGGTGGTGTTACCGGCCAAAGAAAAAATAACCAACCTAACCAACCTCTTACCAACCTCAGTAACCAACCTTTTTATTAAGGACATCAAAGGCATAACCAACCTAACCAACCTTTTTGCGTTTTTCATTTCTTCGCCAGGAAATAGCAATATGGCCCCTTGGTATTGTCGTCGATTATTGTCGTCGATTTTTATATAACTCTCTTTTAGGTTGGTTAGGTTGGTTAGGTTGGTTATAGATATGAAATATAAAGAAAAAAATCGTAACCAACGGTGTAACCAACCTTGCGAAATAACCAACCTAAAAACGCCATCCTTGACCTGCTGGTCATGCGCGCATACCCGCCCAACTGGTTGTTATATGGCTCAAAAAACGTGGCCTAACGCCCCGCTGGCCGACTGCCCGCGCGCCGACTACGAACCCGGCTCAGACGAAGCTGAGCGAAACACCGAGACCCCTAGCCATGGCCTTTGAACCACGCGACCTGTCCGGCGCCCTCTTCCGCAACGACAAAGCCACGTCCGACCGGCACCCGACCCACAAGGGATCAGCCCTGATCGACGGCGCCGAGTTCTGGATTTCGGCATGGGTCAAGGATGGCAGCAAGGGCCGGTTCTTCAGCCTGGCCTTCGAGCCCCGGACCCGCGACGAGTCCGCCGAGACGCGCGCCGCCGCCGTGCTGGGCCGGGCGTTCCGTATCGACCCCGAGCAGGTGATGGCGATGCTGGGCAGCGGAAGCTACTCCCAGGCCGCGCCAACGGCCCCAGGACGCGCCGACGCGCCGCCGCCCGACCAACAGGCATGGGACGACGATATCCCCTTCTAACGCGTGATCGAATCCATCAGCAGCCCTGACACCGGAGCCGAACGATGTGCAATCACTCTGCTGAAACCTTTCTGTGCCCCAGGCAATCGGGAGGGCTTCTGCTTTTGCCGTCGGCGTGCGCCAAGCTGTGGCAGCGCGGGCTGACCGCTGACGCGACCAATGCCGCCCGGCTGTGCCGCGGCTGTACGATCGGGGCGGAACATGCCGGCGCGGGCTCCCAGGCCGCTCCTGCGGTGCCTGCGGGCCATGTCTGCGTGCGTTGCGGGAGGTCCAACCTGCGGATCATCGCATCGACAGGGATCTGCGTGAGTTGCTACAACCGCGAGCGGGAGGTGCGGATCGGGCGGAACCGCCGCGGGCAACCGCCGTGCCGGGCGGTGCCGCTGGCGCCGCTGCTGCTGGTGGTCGACGGGCGCCCCGTGGCGCGCTCTGCCGCGTCACTGGTTGAGGCTGCCCTGTGGGCCGCGTCGCGGGCGCCTGGAGCGCTGATCAGTCGCGGGGTGTCCGCGCATGGCTGATGGCGCGCTGTGGGAGTTTACGAATCACGTGTGCCGGGTCTGCTTTGGCCGGGTCATGCGCCGTCAGGGGCCGGCCGGGGGGGCGGTGTACCGGTGTTCGCAGTGCGAAGCCGAGGCGCCCGACCGGGTTGAGGCGATCTGCACCTGCGGGGCGGCGATGCCGAACGGGCGCCTGGCGGGCCTGGCGTGCGTGCTGAATCCAAAGCCGACGCTGGAGCAGCCGAGCCGGGTGGTGGTGAAGTTTGTGGGGGAGCCTGCGGGAGTGCATTCGTGATTGAGCATCAAGAGCTTGAGTATTGGCCGCTGGATCGGTTTGTTGAGTACGCGCGCAACCCGCGCAAGAACGATCATGCGGTGCCTCGCGTTGCCGCAGCGATCCGTGAGTTCGGGTTCAAAGTGCCGATTCTGGCGAGATCGGACGGACTGGTGGTCGACGGTCACTTGCGCCTGAAGGCCGCGCGCAGCCTGGGCCTTGAGACGGTCCCGGTGCTGCTGGCCGATGACCTGACTGACACACAGATCAAGGCGTTCAGGATCAGCGTCAACCGGATGGCCGATCTTGCCGAGTGGGATCAAGAGTTGCTGGCGCTGGAGCTTGAGGATTTGCGGCTGGAGGACTACGACCTGGACCTGACGGGGTTTGATGCGGAGGCGTTGGATGCGCTGATGGGGGGGGTCGAGTCGACGCCTGATGGGGACAGAGACGCTGATGCGGATACCGCGCCGCAGGTTGATCAAGCAGAGGAGTTGCGCAAGAAGTGGGGTGTTGTCACGGGCCAGTTGTGGGCTCTTGGTGATCACCGGCTGCTGTGCGGGGATTGTACGTCGGAAGCGGACATCGGTCGGCTGATGGGCGGGGAACTCGCCAACTGTTGTTTTACTTCGCCGCCTTACGCCATGCAGCGCAAAAGCAGTTATGGTGGAACGCCAGTCGATCAGTATCCGGAGTGGTTCGCGGGCGTGGCAGCAAATGTGCAGCGGTACCTGGCCGACGATGGGAGCTTCTTCGTCAACATCAAGGAGCACGTCGAAGACGGCGAGCGGTCGCTGTATGTTTTCGAGACGATTAAGGTCTTACGGGCTGCTGGATGGCGCTATGTCGATCAGTTGATTTGGGCTAAGCCGGGGTTGCCTGGTGCCTGGATGGACAGGTTGAAGAATGATTTCGAGCCAGTGCATTTTTTCACGAAAAGGGACAAGATAACCTGGATGGTTCAGTGCGTTGATGTCGATACCGAAAGATTTGCTGACATTGGTGATGCGTCAATGGTGGATCTTTATGAGGATATTTATCACTTTACGAGACGGGAAAAAATAAAGTTTAACCCGAGATGCGCGGGTAAGGAGTCGAAAATGATCAGGGTGTACGACAAGGACAAAAGCGGGTTGTCTGCGAATGGAAATGTCGGGGTTGACGGAAAGTATCGAAGCGGAATCGCAAGGCCGAGTAATGTGCTTTGGCTGCGAAACAATATGGAAAAAGCTGACCACCCGGCCATGTTCCCTGTGACGCTGCCGAGTTTCTTCATGAAACTCACCACCGACACGGGCGAGCTGGTTTACGAACCATTCTCTGGCTCCGGAACAACCATTATCGCAGGCGAGAACCTGGGCCGACGCGTGCGGGCGAGCGAAATATCCCCTGGGTATGTTGCGGTCGCACTTCAACGATACCAGGACCATACCGGGCGGACCCCGACGCTATGCCAAGGCTAACCGCAGACCAGTGGGAGACGGTTCGCGCCGAGTTTGAGGCGGGGGCCACCCTGCGCGAGCTTGAAGGCCGGCACCATGTTGACAAGGCGGCGATCTCGCGCAAGGCAACCCGCGGAGAATGGCGCGTTTCTGATGATGTTGGCGCAGCGATTCGCGCAAAAGTCAACGCAAAGGTCAACGGCGTAGTCAACGCAGACCCCGTTAAAAAAGCCGAAGCAATCAATGCAGCAGCCGACCGAGCGGCGGAAGTCCAGCGGCGCCACCAGGAGGAGCCTGGGGTGGTTCGGGGAATGCTGTACACCGCGGTCAGGGCGCACAAGGCGGCCGAAGATAAGCAGGCCAAGGCGCTGGCGTTCGACGACTTGAAGGCGGCAAAGATATCGAGCGAGGTTCTCATGAACATCCATTCGCTGGAGCGCAAGGCGTGGTCACTCGACGACCCCGGCCCGAAAGACATCACGAAGCTGAGCGACGCGGAACTTGAGGCGATGGTGAGGGGTAAATGACATGGCGATGACCAAGAAAGAAAAGGCCGCGATGGACGCTGCGATCTACAAAGCCGAACTGCTGCGGATTGATCAGGCGATGCGCGAGGCCGACGAGCAATGAGCGTAACTGACATAGCCAAAAAAATGCGCGCCCGTGCCGACGCTGACGAATTGCCTGATGATCATCCGTTACGCGTCGCAGCAGATGCGTTTGACGCTGCGATGCCTGGGTTTCATGGTGAACCGCAGATCACGACCGTGCAGCAGTTTATGGGCGCGTGGGCACGGGCTCGCAAAGCGTGGTGCGATTATTCGGGAGAGGCTTTAATATGATCATCAGCGTCGCAGACCTTCGATCAGCCTGGGCCGCCGGGTCTGAATCTGCAAAAGAGGCTATGTGCGCGTCCATCAAGGCCGCTGGACTGACCCCGCGGCAAGCTGTCGAGATCGACAGCGAGTCAGGGTACTTAGAGCACGATTGGACGCGATGACATGCTCAACCCCGAAGACCTGATCATCACAATCCACCCACCCAAGCCGACCACGGGCATGATCACTGGAAAACCAAACACCGGCGTGCGCATCGTCCACTTACCCACGGGGTGCGCGGTCGAGTGCAGCAATCGCCGGTCGCAGCACAAGAACAAAGAAGCGTCGCTGGCCGTGCTGGAGTTGTTGGTCGATGTCTAACGCCCCAAAGCTCTGCGGAAACTGCTGGCACTGGAAGGCGACTTACATGAACGCTGGCGTCTGCCGCGCCCTTGTCGGACGCACCGATGTACCGTACTGGGCGCCAGATAGCCCGAGCGCCTGTCGGCACTTGGGTGATGGGCGCGACTGTCCGGTGTTTTTCGCGAAGCCGGTGATGCTCAAGGGCGATGCGGTTTAGCTGGGGGGATGCGATGTATCAGGAGATTTCGCCGATACCGCGACGGGAGCGCCTGACATCGCCCTAACCGCCAAGGCTCGCGCCGCCGCCGAGCTTGAGCGCCGCCGCCGCAAGCGCGCCCTGGCCACGGATGCCAGCATCGCCCCAGGAAAGGACGAGTCGTTTCGGGCCTGGTGCGGGAGGCTGGCGGCGGCCGGCCTGGCGGTCGACGGGCATCCCTTCACGCTGGACAACCGGCCCGCGCTCCATGCGATCTATGACCTGATCCCGACCCATCCGGCCGACGCCTATGACCGGATGATCGTGTTGATGAAAGGCGCCCAGATGGGCCTGACGGTGTGGGAAGTCTTAGCCGATCTCTACATGGCCATGAAGTGGGAGCCGGCGACCATCGCCCTGTACGTGCCAGACTCCAAGCTGGCGCCCTACAAGTCGACCCACCGGTTCATGCGCCTGGTCCGCTCGGTGCCGGACATCTACAAGCGGATGACGATCAGCGTCGACGCCGACGGGGCGAGCAAGCGCACCGGCGAGGGTAACGTGCTGACGCGCACCCTGGGGGAGTCGATTTTTCTGTTCCTCTGGACATCGGGCGCGACGATGACGGAGAGTTTCCCCGCGGACGTGGTGTCGTTCGACGAGGTGCAGAACATGAGCCCCGGCGACGTCAGCAAGGTGCGCGAGCGCCTGAGCGCGTCGCTGATTCGCTTCACGCTGCTGCTGTCGACTCCGCAATGGCCGGATGCCGACATTCATTTTTGGTACCTGCAAGGGACTCAGCATCAGTTCTGGACGCGCTGCGCCGGGTGCGGGAACAGTGCCGTGCTGTCGGAGTACCTGCCCGAGCGGCTGGGCAAGGTGATCGCCCTGGACCCCGCCACCGACATCTACCGGTACCGCTGCCCGACGTGCCGGGCCTGGATCGCTGACCCGCAGCACGGGGAGTGGCGGGCGCAGTTCCCCGAGCGGACGATCCAGAGCTACAGCCTGTCGCAGGTGTTGAGCCCGACGGTGACCGCGGGGCAGTTGCTGGCCGAGTGGCAGGCGATGCAGACCGGCGAGCAGCGGGCGAGTTTCTACAACCGCAAGCTCGGGCGGCCCTACGCCGACCCGTCACAGATCCCGGTGACGCGCGACCACCTGCAGGCGTGCGTGGCGGCCGGCGCCCTGGTCGGGGTGCGGTGGCAGACCAGCGGGCGCGAGACCTTCATGGGCATCGATCAGATGGGCGGGTTCAACTGCGTGCTGATCAAGGCGCGGCTGCCCGACGGCCGCCAAGCGCTGATTCATGCCGAGGCGATCTTCGACGCCGATCCCTTCGCACGGTGCGACGTGCTGATGGCGCAGTACGGGGTGCAGTGCTGCGTGGTGGAGGGGCTGCCCAACTGGAATGACGCCAAGCGTTTCGCCAACCGGCTGGCGGGTCGGGTGTTCGTGGCCAGCTATGGCGATCAGGCGGATACCCAGGTGTGGGGCGATCAGATCGCGCGCACCGACCAGAAGACCAACACCGAAGACCGGGACCGCTGGACGGTGCGGCTGAACCAGTACAAGGCGATGCAAGCCTCGGTGGCGCGGATCACCGGGGCGACCTGTCTGTTCCCCGATCCGGGCGGCCTGGAGTGCGACTATCGCGATGGGCCGCCGCGGCGCGTGCTGTTGCTGCGCGACATCATTTTTGAGCATCTGACGCGTGTCGCGTTGATCTCGGAGCGCGACGGCGAGACCGGGCGGTGGCGGACCAAGGTGAGCAAGGTCGGCATGGACCCGCACTTTGCCTACGCCAACATGCTGTGCGATGTGGCCTGGGCGCGGGCTTATGGCGGGGCCAGCGTGATGTTCATGGATGCGCCCGTGGCGCTGCCGCCCGATCAGATGGCCGCTCTGACGGCTGCGCAAGGCGCCCCGCGCCCGACCTGTGGCACGTGTTCCGCCTATGTGGCCGGGCGCTGCCAGGAGCGCGACCTGGGGGTGCAGGCGGGTGATCCGGGGTGCGCTCTGTGGTGGTCTGAGGGCGGCGCTTGAGTCACTGACGGGGCCGCTGCGCGCCGCCCACCCTCGCGCGTCCACATCATGCGGGATGAAGCTCTTCGCGGATGACCCGCCGCAACGTGTCTTCAAGGGTGCGGCGCTGCATGGCCTCGCGCAGCGTGGCGTTGATCAGCGTCTGATAGCCGCGCTCGCCTGACTGGTGCTTGAACCATGACACCACGTCCGGGTCCAGGGCAATGCTGATCTTGGTTTTTTTACCCGGCGCGGGCTGTAGTCCGACGCGGTGAACGGCACGGGCCAGGTCCTCTTGAGTCACCGGCGGCGCCGTATCCAGGTCGGTATCATCCCACTTGCTGGTAATAGTGGCGTTGCTCATGTTTATCGGCCTTGCGCAGGGAAATGACGTGAATCGTGTCGGATGTTTCCGTGTGTGCGATCACGACCACGGTGACACCCAACAGCCCCAGGGTGATAAATCGGTGTTCGCCATAGGCGAAGCGCCGATCCTCGAAGGTGAACGTGTGCCCGGTGAAGGCCGTTGCCGCAGCGGCCAGGTCCATCCCGTGTTTCTTCCGGTTGGTGGTGCGCTTTGATTCGTCCCAGGTGAAGTTCATGCGGATAACGATATAGACAATTATCCATACCGTCAAGCGCGCCTGTGTTGCCTTGACACCCGCGCCCCGCCCGACCTATGCTCTGCGGGCCGCTGGGGTCCCAGCGGTCGGGCTTGACATCCCGGAAGACTCTGGCGGACAACCGCCGCCTTGGCGGTTTTTTTATGGACGAACGCGCGGCTCCAGTTTAGGGCCGTGCGGGGGCACTTTCGGGTGCGCCGGACCCAGAGCCCGGTATGTCAACCTCGCACGGTCCGCTATCCCCGTTTGACATCGGGAAAGACGCTCTGGAGTTATGCCATGACCAACCTGGTCCCCTTTTCGTTTGAGTCCCACAAAGTCCGCGTCCTGACCGACGACAACGGCGAACCGCTGTTTGTCGCCAAGGACGTTGCTGAAGCCCTCGGTTACAAGGACCCGACAACTGCCGTTAAGTCCCACTGCCGTGGGGTGCAGGAATTGCACCCCATCCCGGATGCTTTGGGGCGGATGCAGGAGGCCCGCGTCATCCGCGAGCCAGACCTCTACCGTCTAATCTTCGGTTCCACCCTGGACAGCGCCCAGGCGTTCGAGCGCCTGGTGGTGGAGGAGATTCTCCCGACCATCCGCAAGACCGGACGGTACGCGGCTCCCTCTGCCGTGCCCCAACCCATCCCCGCCACCATCGACTTCGAGGGCACCACCCTGCGTGTGATCGAGCGCGACGGCGCCCCCTGGCTGGCCGCTTCAACGCTCGCCGCCGCCCTGGGCGAAGGTCTTCACCTGGTGCAGAACACCTTCCACCGCAACCGGGGCCAGTTCGCGGGCATGTCCGCGGTGATCCGTGACGGGCGCACGCCGCAGGTGCGCATCTTCTCGGTGTGGGGTGTCTACCTGCTGTGCCTGCTGATTCATACCCCGCGCGCCGCCCGACTGCGCGAGTGGACGCGCACGGTGTTGGATACGCTCGGCGCGCTCGGCGGTTCGCGCCTGCCGCCGCCCGCCGGCGCAGGCGTCGAGATCCAGCTACGCGCCCTGGTGACGCTGCGCGACGGGGTGTTGGTCGGGATCGCGCCGTTGCCGGAACCGGCGCCGGTGGCGCTCGCCTCCCCCACGATCCTCGGCGAGGTGATTGACCGCTTTGCCCCCGCGCGGGCGGCGGCCACGCGCTACCACTACCCGGCGGAGTTGGCGAAGCCCGACCGGCGTAGCGCCGACGGCATGATCAACAGCTCGGCCTGGCTCAATCAGATCGGCTCGCCGCTCGGCGACCTGTTGCGCCAACTCAAGGCCGATGGCCACGACGTGAACGGCGCCCTGATCCAGTTCCACGCCCTGCGCGGCATCCTGTTGTCGTCCACGCAGATGTGGCGCGCGTTCCGGAGCCAGGCGTCCGCGGCGCTGGACCAGTCCCTGCCCTGGACGCCAGCGTTACCCGACACGCTGTGGGCGTTGACCGACTGGTGAATCATCGGCGCCGATAACCCCGGCCGCACGGACGCGGCCCCCACCACGGAGCATCCCGACGTGAGCTTGAAGAAACCCCCCTCCCGCGCGCTGTTGGCCTTGCGCGAAGCGTTCCCGCTGGCCTTCCCCGCCGACGATGCCGCGCTGCGCCCGCTGGCGATCGGGATTCGGGAGCCGATCCTGGCCTGGACCGCCACCCGGCCGGAGGTGAACGTCAAGCAGGTGCACGCGGCCCTCGCGTATCACTGCACCCGCATCACTTATCGCCGGCTGCTGATTGAGGGCGCGACGCGGATCAACTTGCAGGGCGCGCCCGTTGGAGTGGTTACGGCCGCCGCGGCGCAGTTGGCGCGGGTGAGTGTCGAGCAGGACCGCGCGGCGGCGGCGACGAAGGCGCTTGCGCGGGCGCAGCAGTTGGAGCGGCACGCGGCGGCGCAGGCGAAGCTACCGGCGGCGGCGAAGCCAGCCAAGCAGCCGACAACGGCCGTGGTTCAGGTCGCTGCCCCGCCCGTCGCGGCACCCTCCAAGCGCCCCACGGTGGTGGTCAAAAAGCGGCGGAGCATCAGCGGCCCGTGATGGCCGATCGGCTTGGAACGCTCGGCGCTTCCTGATAGTCCCGGCAGACGCACCAAGATCCCGGCCATAAGCTGCCGGGCCGCTTGCTCGCTGGGGCCTGCGCCAGGCAGGACCCCAACCCCGTGCCATCGCCTACCGTGTCGCGCACCCAGTGGGCACAGGCGCGGCAGGCGACCTGGACCGGCGTCACGTGGCGATGGTCCAAACCTGGGGGTCGACGGCGTGGAGGGCCTTTTCCATGGCGTCCTTGACTTCGGTCTGGGCAGGGCAATAATAGATCGTGAGCGGCTCAACCGCCTGTTGAACGATTGAAAGGTCACAGGCCGGTATCCGGGGCATGGGGGTAAACAGCCCCTCTCCGAGATTTGAGCCGCTTTTCTGTACCCGTCCCGGTTGCTCAATGTAGAGCGTCACCAGATGGTTGCGGTCATCGCTGGACGTGAAGCGGCTGGCGCCATAGACCGCTGTTTTGCCATCGAAGCGCGTGCGGCGCCACTCCCAATGCACCGGATGACCGGTGGCATCGGACACGATCGCCGTCGGCGTTGAGCGGATGACTTCCGGCAGAGCCAGTACGTCGCCGCGCGTCACATGATAGCCAGCCGTCTCGCCCGCACGCTCCCCGTGTTTCCAAATAAACTTGACCAAGCCATATCCGCGCGCCGTGCCGCCCGGCTGACGACTCAACTGCTTTCCTGTCACTTTGATCGATCCGTCGCTGGCCTCTACCGCCGGCCCTTTGTCTAACTGCGCAACCAGGTCGGATGCTTGGAGACGCACCAGCATGGCGTCTGGCGCCGCCAATGGATGCTTCAGCGTGAAGTCGTAGAGTTCATGAAGTTGGCGTTTCTCGTAGTGCACTTGCGGGGATCGTGCAAATCGCCCATCGTCGTCATGATAAGGATCAGCCTTCGCTAACCGCCCCCCAGCGTCCTCAGCCCCGTCGCCACGTCCTGCGCCGTCAGCCCCCATACGGCCTCGGCGGCCCGCTGTCGGCGCGTCCTCAGTCGCAGCCGCCGCAGCCGCTTTCTGATCGCCCTGATCGCCCGCGTCGGGTCCGCCCGGTTGGCTGCTGTCCGCGCTTGCAGTGGCCCCGTCTTGCTCTCGCGCGTCCGCGCCGCTCGTATCATCTGTCTGTCCTCCACCGGTCGCAATTTGCATCCACGGCCCGATCAGGGACGGGTTGATGGGCGCATCCCCCAACGGACCGGGCAGCGCCGCGTAGCCTTCTTCGGCGCGCAGCTCGTTCACCGTCAACACCAGCTTGCGGATTTCCAGGCGCTGCGCGGCGTCGTCCTCGTCGAGCCCGGTCCAGCGGAAGCAGTAGTGATCGCTGAAGCGGCCGACGAGGTCATCCGAGCACACCCCTTCCAGGTACGACAGCAACGGGCGCAGACCGGAATCCTTGGACGCGGCGAGTTTTTGCGCGGTGTCGCTGCCGGCCAGGGCCGAGGTGTTGCCGCCGGTGAAGGAATCGAAGTTGATCTCGGCCGGCGACATGCCGTAGATGGCGCAGATGAGCGAGGTGAGGAAGGTCATCCACTTGGCGAAGTGCATTTCGTCGGCGGCGACATCGATGCGCGTGAACTCGGCCTTGCCGGTTGGGTCCTGGCTGAACAGGACCGGCATCCGCCAGTGGTTGTTGGGGCCGTGCACCATGCTGTGCCAATGGCGCTTGAAGGCTTCTTGCTGGCTGGTGTCGATGGTGCCGAACAGCGACAGGAAGCCGCGCGGAAAGCTGTTGTCGTCAAAGCCCTTGCTGTTGTGGGTCATGGCGTTGAGAAAGCCGGTGACGACGCGCACCAGCAACTCAGTCTCACCGAGCCCGTAGCCGCCCAGGCGCACATCGGCGCGCGGGTTGCGCGGGGTGTAGATCAGGTCGTCGTGGGTGTAGGTGGTGACGACTTGGCCGGTGACGACCTGGACGGCAAACACGTCGGGATCGCCCCGGTAGCCGGTTTCCGGGCAGAGGCGGATGGTGGAGCCGTCGAGCGCGTAGCAGCCATCGAGCAGGCCGGTGCCGCGCTGGGTCTCGGTTTCGATCGCCAGCGCGTCATAGGTCAATGACTCGCGCGTTGCCTTGGCGATCAGGGTGCTGAACGGGTCGCGGCGCAGGCGAGCGCGTTGCCGCGGGCGGGATTCCCAGCCGCTGTGGGTGAGGAATCGCGTCAGCGCTTCGCGGGCGCGTTGCTCGGGCGGGGTGATGTCGTGCTGCGGGTCGACGTGGGCGATCATGAACCCCGGACCGCGACCGCCGTCTTGCGGCTGGCAGAAGCGCTGCACCTGGCGGATGCGGGTCAGCAGCACGGCGTTGAGGATCGGGGTCTGTTCGACCATCGACCGCAAGGCGTCGGTGTTCAACACGCTGGGCCGCTCGTGGTAGTCGCCGAACGCCAGGGCTTGCAGGGGGTCGAGGCGGACCGATTGCATTCCGGTCTTGGCGCGGGGCCGTCCCATGAAGTCGATCGCCTGGGCTTTGCGCAGGATGGCGGCGTCCTGCTGCGCGTACTGATCGGCGATGAAGTCGATGACCGGCGCGAGGTCCGCCCGCGGGATCAGGTCACTTGGCGTCGGCAGGTAGGTCTGCTGCAACTGCCCCAGGGCGTCGTTGCGTTCGTCGTGAGGGGCGCGCGGATCGTGCGCGGTGGCATACGTCGTCATAGAGGCCGGTCCAATCAGGTGGCGGGAGGACGGGCTCCGACCGCCCGGACGGTGCCGCTGCGGTGATGATGGCGTCACGACAGGCGCGCGTCGTGACGCCATGCTGTCGGTATGAAGCCCAATGATCGACCCCGCGCTGTCGTGACGCCACACTGCCGCCCATGAATACGAGCAACGATGTCCTGGTGGTGTCCGGCCTGTTCAAGGCGCGTCCGGCCGAAGAGGGCGGCGAGCGCATTCTGTACATGGAGGCCAGCAACGAGCACCTGGATTTGCAGGGCGAGCGGGTGTTGGCGAAATCGCTGCAAGCGTCCAGTGACTATTTCCTGCGCTATGGCGTGATCGACCTGGACCATCGCACCCAGCGCAGCGCGGCGGTGGGCGATAACCCCTATCTGTGGGCCATCGGCCAGCCGATTGCAGTCACGGGCGATGACACCCGCACGCTGGTCAAGGCGCAACTGTACCGCGGCGATAGCCCGGTGGCGGCCAATGCGAACATGGTCTGGGACTCCATGACCAAGGTGACGCCGCCAACGCCCTGGTATCCGAGCGTCGCCGGTCATGTGCCGAGCGGCGGCCGGCAGGTCGATCCGGTGACCCAGGAGACCACGGTCACTAGCGTGCTGTGGAGCAACATCGGCTTGTCGCGCACCCCGGTCAATACCATGGTCCCGCCCGCGGCCGTCATGGAGGCCGGGGTCCTCGCCAAATGTCTGATGGGCGGCGCGGCGATCAAGGCCCTGGAAGCCGGCTACGGCACCGACGTGGCGACCCTCACCGGCGGCGCGGCGGTGCGTGTCGAGTCGATCGATCCGGCCCCGCAGGTCATCCAGCCCCAGGTCGACTATGTCCCCGTGCGTGAAGCCTTGGCGCGCTACCTGCGCAGCGGCGGCGAGCCCCGGCCGCAGCCGATGGCTGACTACCTCATCACCACTTTCCATGTACCGCCCGACGAGGCTTCCGGCTGGGTCGAGCGCTTTTTGCGCGATGTATTGGCGCATACACAGAACCGGAGAAGCATCGGATGAGCACTGCAAACACTGAGTTTGACGCGCTGCTGGAGGACCTGACCACGCTGCAAAAAGCGGTCAAGTCCCCGGAGCCGAAACAGGACGACGAGGCGAAGATCCTCGCGGCGGCCAAGGATGAGGACCACCAGGACGGCCAGGACGACAACAAGGACGATGATGATGACGACGACGCCCCCGATCGCGCCGGCGATGCTGATGACGACGACGCGCGTCCCATCAGCAAAGCCTTCGCCGTCACCCTGTCCGACGGGTCCAGCGTCGAAGCCCTGGACGGCACCGATGCCCTGCTGGCGCTGAGCACTGACTTGGCCGGTCTGCGCGCACAGGCCGATGCCCGTAACGCGGCCACGCATCAGGTCCTGAGTAACACCGTCACCCTGCTGAAATCCATGTCCGCCGACCTGGAGTCCCTGCGGCGCGATCAGCAGCGCATGGTCAAGCAATCGCGCGGGCATCAGAGCGTGTTGCACGCGCCCGCGGCGCCCGCGGCGGCGACCGACGCGCCCGACCGTGACGCCCTGCTGGCCAAGGCGATCCAACGCCTGGGGCCAGTCGAGGTCGCCGAGGTGAACAGTTACCTCAATATGGGCGAGCCGGTGCCGGCCCACCTGATGAAAGCGCTGACCGCGTAATTTTCCCTGCCATTGCCTGGAGTCAATCAGTCATGTTCCCTTTTCCGCAGTTACAGAACCGGGGCGATGTCGGGGCCGGCATTGCGACCCAGCAAGATGCCGAGGCGCTGCGCAAAGCCATCGAAGCGGGGGGCGGCACCGATCTGTCGACCCTCACGGGCGGCGCGGCGGTGCGCGTGCAGTCCATCGATCCGGTGTTGCAGTCGGTGATCATGGGCAACCCGCACTTTGTGCTGTTCAACAAGCTGCCCAAGCCGCAAGCGGTGGCGACCATCGATGAGTGGATGGAGTTGTCCGCGGTCGGCGCGCATCCGGGGTCCTCGTTCAACTCGGAGGCGGGCAACATCGCGGCCGGCCAAGGCACCTACAACCGCCGCACCGGGCGGGTGGCGTTCCAGATGACGCGCTGTGAGGTCACCTATGTGGCGATGACGCAGGGGGCGTTCATCAACCTCAAGGCGCAGGAGAACGTCAACGGCACCTTGCGGCTGTTGCAGGATTCGGAGTTGGGTTGCTTCGAGGGTGATACCGCCGTGGTGCCGGAGGAGTTCGACGGCATCTACGCGCAGATGGTGGCACTCAACAGCGCCGATCACATCATCGACGCGGAGGGGCAGTCGCTGAGTTCGGTGAATGCCATCGCCCAGGCGGCGGCGGTGATCTCCGGGCGCGGTAACTACGGCATCCCGACCGATCTGTTGATCTCCCCGCTGGTCGGTGCGGACATGGATACCAACTTCGACCCGGCGATGCGCGTGGCGCTGCCCAACGGCCAGGCCAGCCAGCGCGGGACCCCGGTGCGCGGGATCATCACCTCGCAGGGGGATGTGGTGGTGACGCGGGACATCTACATCCGCGATGAGAACTTTCAACTGCCGTTCGAGGTGGCGTTCTCCGCGACCGCGACCGCCAACGCCTTCGTGCCGGTATCCGTGGCCGGAGTGGCGGCGGCCGAGGTGTCGAGCAAGTTCGCGGCCGGCCAGGCGGGCAATTACTACTACGCGGTCACCGGCATCAACAAGTTCGGTGAGTCGGTGGTGGTCAAGTCGGCCCAGGTGGCGGTGGCCGCGGGCGATAAGGTGACGCTGACCATCACGGCCAGTGCGGCGGGCACCGAAACCGGTTATGTGATCTACCGCAGCCGCCTGAACGGCACCAACGCGACCACCGATTTTCGGTATGTCGCCAAGGTGGCCAAGGCCGGAGCGACCACCACTTGGGTGGATACCAACCGCGAAATTCCCGGTACCAGTCGCGCCTATCTGCTGAATCTCAGCCCGGTGCATACCGCCATGACCTGGCGGCAGATGCTGCCGCTGACCGAGTTCCAGTTGTATCCGACGGCGGCGGCGACGGTACCGTGGGCGCTGCTGCACATGGGCTACCTCAGGGTCAGCAAGCGCCAGCATCATGTGGTGATCAAGAACATCGTCCCGACCAACGCGGCTTGGAAGCCGTTTGGTTAAGGCCGGTCCTGCTGCCCTTGGTGCGCCCTGGTCCGGATGGATCGGGCGCGTCCCTCGCTGGAAGTCCAACCCATGACGATCGTACAGACTGATCTGGTCGCGGCCTTGAACCGCGAATCGCCGACCCTCGCGCGCCTGCCGCTGGGGGACTTTCTCACGTCCTTGATCACGACCATCAACGCCTTGCGGGCCGATGTGGTGACGCTCAAGACCACCAACGCCTATCTCACCACGGCACCGACCTTGGCCATCAAGGCCGCGTCCGGGGTCCTGGTGAAGTCCACCGGGGCCTTTGCGGCGATGATCTCGGGCGTTGCCGTGGCCAAGTCGGCCGCCACCGACATGGCCGCCCTCGCCGGGACCTTGGCCACCGCCAAGAGCGCGGCCTGGGCCTTCGAGATGGATGCTGCCGGGACCTTGACCACCCTCGCCAAGACCGCGGACGTGGCCACGGCGGACCTGGCTGTCGCCGCCTTGGCCGCGGTGTCGGCCAACAAGGTGCGGGTGGGCTACATCGTGGTCACTAACACCAGCGGCTCAAACTTCGTCGGCGGGACCACGGCGCTGGACGCGACCGGCATTGCCGTGACCTACGTCAACACCGCGGCGCTGGCGCTGACCGCCGCGGCGCTGCCGGACCTGGCGTGATGCGCGTCCTGTGCACGCTGCCCCACGCGGGCACGCTGATCAGCGGGGTGCGGTTCGCGCCGACCGACGGCGGGATGCTGTCGGACCCGCTCACGGCGGATGAGGCCGCGCGGTTCGTGCGGATTCCGGGGTATGTGTTGGTGGCGGAAGTGGCGCCGGAACCAGCCGTCGAACCAGCACCAGCCGCCCCGCTGTCGAGCGCGGTCCGAGCGGCGGCCGAACTGGAGCGGCGCCGGCGCAAGGAGGGCGCGGCGGCGGCGTCGGCATGAATACGCATGACACCGCGCCGTTGCGTGCGGCGTCCCTGTTTTTACGGACCGGCCGCGGCCGGTCCGCTCCCCTGTCCTCCTCGTCGCTCATTCTGCTGAGCGTCTTGCCGGCCCGTATCCTCCCGACCGGGCCGGCTTTTTTGCTTTGTGTATGAAATGATGTTGGCGCGCCGAATGTCGTGACGCCAGCATTGCTTTATACCGGTATGCTCCGGTGCCTTGCTGAGTATCGCCATCATGGCTTCCAACACCCAACCACCCCGCGGTTACTCCACGGCGCAGACCGCCGCGGTACTCGGGGTCCAGATACCAACCATCCATGTTCGGCTGCGCGAGCGCGGCGAGTACCTGGGCCTGCGGCCGGTCAAGCTCGCGAACCGACGTTGGCTGTGGCCGGCCGATCAGGTAGACGCCGTGGCGCGGGGCGAGACGCTGTCGGAGGTGGGGGTATGAACGACATGACCCTACCCCCAACCGACCAGATCGCCCTCGCGGAGATGACCCAGGCCGAAGCCCGGCGGACCAATACCGCCATCAAGGCCGGCATCACGACCCTGCGCGCACTCTTGCTCGACATGCGGGACCGCAAAGGATGGAAGGCGCTTGGGTATGCCTCCTTTGAGGAATACGGACAGGCGGAACTCGGGTATGAGAACGTTTACCTTCATCGCCTTGCGAATGCTGCTGCGATAGAAAAAGTGCTTGAGTTGCCAATTGGCAACTCTACCCCAGAGAGCCAACTGCGCCCCCTCGCTCCCTTGTCCGATGAAGAACGCCGCACCGTCTGGGCCGAAGCGACCGCCAAAGCCGAAGAGGACGGTCGCAAGCTGACGGCCCGGCTGGTTCAGGAAGCCGTGGACAAACTCCAAGAGGAAAAAGAATCCTGGCGCCAACAAGCCATCGGCGAAAAGAAGACGCGCACGGTTGCCGAACAGAAGGCCGAGACGGCCCAGGCTGAAGCCGCCACGCTGCGCCGCACCCTCGCCCTGGAAGCCGAGCGGTTAGCTCAGGCCAAGGTCCTGGAAGCCCGAGCCGAGATTCGGCACTCCAAGGAACAGGCCGACAAACTCAAGGACACCATCAAGAGCCTCAAGCACGAGCGCGAGGATGCGATCCAGCGGGGCGTCACCAACAAGCTGCGCGAGCAGCAATCCACCCTCGACTCGCGCGAGGCCCAACTGGTATCGCTGGAGCAGCGCATCGCGTTCCTGAAGAGCGAACTGGAGCCGTTGACCGAAGCCAACCAGGCGGTTGCCCGTCACCGCCCCCGGATCGTAGAGGCTGACCATCTGATCAACTCCATTGCGGTCCTGATCAGTGACGCCTTCGACCCGGCCCATGGCGGGGCGCCCCCCGAGGAGATTCGCCGCGAGTGGGAGCACGGGGCGAAGAAAATCGACCAACTGGCCGAGATGATACGTCTGGCTATCTCCGGAGGGTTCGACCATGAGTAAGAAGTCAACCGCCTTGACGGTGGAGCACAACCGCCGCGAGATTGCCCTGTCGGCGGAGGCGGTAGCCCAGAAGGCGCTCACGGATCGCGTGTCGAGCCTGGCCGGGTATCAGGACGAAAACGGCGATGGTCCAAAAGCCGAAAGTCTCAAGGGCATCATGATCTCGGTGGCCCGGCGGATAACCCTGCGCTACGGCTACAAGATCAAGGAAATGCCGGAACCCATGCTGCGTCACGTTGAGCAACTGAAGTTCGACCTGGACCAGTTGTTGGCGCAACTAATCCAGCGGCGGACGCCCTATCGTGAGTTGAAGGATTCCCTGTGGGAGCGCGTCGACCGGTATGCGGAGGAGTATCAGCGCCGGGACGCTGCCTGCCGCGTCGTGACGCCACACTAACGCCCATGAGCACACAACCCCACCAACCGCGCGCCCTGTTCTTCTCCAAGGCCCGCGGCTGGTGGGGCACGGAGCACGGCGGAAGTCACGTCAAGCAGGCGCCCCAGGGTCCGGGCTCAGGAGGTAGCGCCGGAACTGGCGCCCCGGTGTTGCCCAGCAGCGCCAGCCTGTCCACGCTGGACGAGGCCCGCGCCTGGTGGCGGGCGCACCTGGGCGGCAAGACCCTGGCCTTGACGGTTCACTCGGGCGGGAAGGCGTATCCGATCAAGGTGCGGTTTGATGCTGACAATACTCATGCCTTCACGGCCGATATCGGGGGCCAGCAGAAAACCGGAAAGAGGGGTTTCGATCCCGATCGCGCCCACGCTCTGGGGCGGCTGTTGCAAGTCATCGATCATCCGCAGCGCCGGCTGCGTGATTGGGATGCCGATTTGCTGTTGGAACAGCGTATCGGCGGGAGGCATTACACCGTGGTATTGAAGTGGGAGGCTGGCGACACCTATCGGTTCAGCAGCGCGCACTTCAAGACGATAGAGGATGTCACACGATTGTTTCGTCGACAGAACCCTAGAAAAAATAACGGCCCGCTCCAAAAAAGCGAGCCGTCGTCCGCCTTCCCCGATGCTTCAAGCCCCCATGGGGCGGGAGTGATCCCCTTCGGTGTCACCAGTGCAGCACTTGGTAGCGGCCAGACATCACCTCACGCGGAGGCGGCTGCAGCGTTCAGTATCGACCATCCCAACCCCCTACGCAAGACCGCACCCATGCCCATGCTATTGATCTTTCCCAACCCCGCTCATCACGCCCTGGTCAAAGCCTACATCCACGGCCACTACCGGCTGAACGCCAAGACCGGCCAACGGCATTGGGTCGACAGTTACACCGATAAGCGGCCGGAGCGCGGCCGGACCGAGTTCGCTCACATGTCGCATCGCGAAGAGCATGTCCTGCACCACCTTGCGCATGGGCGGCAGCGTGAAGCCTTGCACGCCTTCCACGACCTGAACGCCGATGACTCTCACTCGCTGGCGCGCCGGCTGTTCCTGGTCGACCCTGAGCAC
>Ga0247836_1001321_pt1 | contig 40435 bp, 33 predicted proteins | sample LaCruzMarch2015__4_FD_187116 | JGI IMG/M metagenome (GOLD analysis project Ga0247836, IMG submission 187116) | Freshwater microbial communities from meromictic Lake La Cruz, Castile-La Mancha, Spain - LaCruzMarch2015_14m | ecosystem: Environmental > Aquatic > Freshwater > Lake | place: Spain... | reverse complement strand
AACAATTGGGTCTGCAGAAGCATGAGCTACAATAAAGTCTTTTCCTCCTGTTTCGCCTACAATTCTTGGGTAAGTTTTGTATTTGTGAATATTGTCGCCAATTGTTTTCCAGATATTTTGAAAAACGCCTGTGGAACCAGTGAAATGTATTCCTGCAAAATCTGGATGTGAAAAAATTACATTTCCTGCTGTTGGTCCACTTACAAATACGAGGTTTATAACACCTGCCGGAACACCCGCTTCTTTGAAAATCTCCATCAACACATGTGCAGCATAAATTTGTGTATCGGCTGGTTTCCAAACAACTACATTGCCCATCATAGCGGCTGAAGTAGGTAAATTCCCTGCAATGGCCGTAAAATTAAATGGCGTTAATGCAAAAACGAATCCTTCTAAAGGCCTTTGCTCTAAGCGATTCCAAATTCCAGGTGAAGATTCTGGTTGTTGTCTGTAAATTTCAGACATATACTGCACATTGTACCTTAAAAAATCTATTATTTCGCAAGCCGAATCAATTTCAGCCTGGTATACATTTTTTGATTGTCCTAACATAGTTGCAGCATTTAGCCTTGCTCTGTATGGTCCAGCAATTAAATCTGCCGCTTTTAAAAATATAGCTGCACGGTTTTCCCAGGCCATCATTTCCCAAGCTTGCTTTGCATTCAGTGCAGCATCAATGGCTTGTTTTACATGACTTTCATCGCCTCTTGAAAATGTTCCTAACACATGATTTCTCTTATGTGGTTGGCGCAATTGAATTTTCTTGTCGGTAAAAACAGCTTTTCCATTTATTTCCATAGGAATATCTAATTCTATGCTTTGCAAATGGACTAACATTGCTTTAATTTCTGCTCGCTCTGCACTTCCGGGAGCATAGTTCTTTACAGGTTCATTAATTGCTTTGGGTACGTTGAAAAAGCCTTTTAACATAAATGGATGTTTGAATTTGGGCGCAAGTTAGAAAATCAATGAGTATTGTGAATAAAAATACTTGAAATGAAATTTGAATTTTCTATTTTCGCGCTAGTAATTAGAACCAATCAAATGATTCAAGCAATTTTAGATTTCTTTGAAAAACAGACTTTTGGAGTTTGTGCATGGTTAGGTGATAAGCTTCGCTTAAAAACTGTACAAATAAGGTTGTTTTTTATTTATGCTTCATTTCTAACTTTAGGTTCGCCACTCATTGTTTACCTGCACATGGCTTTCATATTGCGTATTAAAGAGTTTATCCAAAGCAACAGAAGTCGGGTTTGGGATTTATAAAACCATATTTTAAATGAAAAAATTACTCATCACAGGTAGCAATGGACTACTTGGACAAAAATTGGTATATGCCTGCTTAAAACGCGGAAACATTCAGTTAACAGCCACTGCAAGAGGAGAAAATAGATTGATTACACAAACTGGCTACGACTATTTTCCAATGGATATAGGAAGTAAAGCAGATATCGACGACGTTTTTGAACGCGTTAGACCAGATGCTGTAATTCATGCGGCGGCAATGACCAACGTGGATGCCTGCGAAACCGATAAAGAAGGCTGTTTATTGCAAAATGTAACTGCTGTAAAATACATTGTGGATGCTTGCAACAGACACAATGCGCATTTAATCCACGTTTCTACTGATTTCATTTTTGATGGAGAAAATGGACCTTATGATGAAGAAGCAATAGCAAATCCTGTTTCTTATTATGGATGGTCAAAAGCCGAAGCAGAAAGAATTGTTAAAGAAAACTCAAAAGATTGGGCCATTTTAAGAACCATTTTAGTGTATGGCTTAGTCGACCACATGAGCAGAACCAATGTTGTTTTATGGGCAAAAGGTGCACTCGAAAAAGGCAATCCAATTAATGTAGTTGACGACCAATTTAGAATGCCAACCTTGGCCGAAGATTTAGCAGAAGGCTGTTTATTGGCTTTTGAAAAACATGCAAATGGTATCTTTAACATCAGTGGCAAAGATTATATGAGTGTAATAGAATTGGTAGAGCGTGTTGCAGATTTTTATAAGTTAGACAAATCAATTATCAACCGTGTTTCCTCCTCCACTTTGAATCAACCGGCAAAGAGACCACCAAGAACGGGCTTCAATCTCGAAAAGTCAATTCGCGTTTTAGGTTATAACCCACGAAAATTTGAAGATGGACTTGCCATTTTAGACCAACAATTGAAAGCAGCAACAAGTTAAAATCATCATTTTGAACGAAAAAATTGATGCGTTTTTTGCGCCGCTGATAGTATTTTTGGAACAAATTGTTTTTTGGGATCCTTTTATATCAATGGGTATTGATATTGGAGCTCCAATGCCTATTATCGTTTTATGGTTGATTGCAGGCGCTATTTACTTTACAATTCAAATGCGTTTTGTGAATGTGAGGTGCTTCAAATTAGCTATCGATTTGGTGAGAGGTAAATATGATAAGCCAGGTGAAAAAGGAGAAGTAACGCATTTTCAAGCGCTTGCTACAGCACTATCTGCAACAGTTGGTTTAGGGAATATTGCCGGAGTAGCAGTAGCTATTTCAACAGGCGGACCAGGTGCTACTTTTTGGATGATACTCGCCGGATTGTTTGGAATGACATCCAAATTCACCGAATGTACACTTGGATTAAAATACAGAATAATCAATAAAAAAGGGGAAGTTTCAGGTGGTCCTATGTACTACATTCCTGTAGCATTTCAACGCATTAAATTACCTAAAACTGGAAAATTATTTGCAGCAATTTTTTCAATTTTATGCGTTGGTGGTGCATTAGCAGGAGGCAATATGTTGCAGTCTAACCAAACATTTGCTCAATTAGAAATTCAGTTTCCGGTGCTTCATGGTTATAACCTTTGGGTTGGTTTTGCTTTGGCAATTTTAACAGGCTCCGTAATTATTGGAGGCCTGCATTCTATTGCACGAGTGGCAGAGAAGATTGTTCCGTTTATGGCGATATTATATGTCTCTTGTAGCTTGTTTATTATCTTTTCAAACTTTGATAAAATGTTGGAGGTAGCCCAACTTATCTTTTCGGAAGCATTTACAGGAACTGCAGTGAAAGGAGGATTTTTAGGAGTAATGATTATTGGATTTAAAAGGGCTTCTTTTTCAAATGAAGCTGGTATTGGTTCTGCCTCCATTGCACATTCAGCAGCTAAAACCAACGACCCTGTTAGCGAAGGTATTGTCTCACTTTTAGAACCTTTCATTGATACGGTAGTAATTTGCACCATGACAGCTTTGGTAATTGTTTTCACAGGACAATACAATGCTGGTAATATTGAAGGTACAGCTTTAACATCTAGGGCTTTTGGAACCATCATCTCTTGGTTTCCTTTACTGCTTACTTTAGCGGTTTTTCTATTTGCTTTTGCAACCATGATTAGCTGGTCGTATTACGGACTAAAAGCTTGGACTTGGCTGTTTGGTGAATCAAGAATTAGCACATTATCTTATAAAGTATTGTATTTAACTTGCACAGTTTTAGGTTGCGCATTGAGTTTAAAAGCTGTAACTGATTTGGGTGATATGATGATTTTAGCCATGGCTTTTCCAAATATTATTGCGCTTTTGATTATGTCGGGTGAGGTGAAAATAGACTTGAAAAAGTATCTTTTAAAGTTAAAAAGAGCCTAAGTTTATTTGCTCATTGGGAAAAATTATAAATTTGATACTTATCATTTATAATCTAGCGATTTGGAAAACCTTTATCTTTTTATTTTATTAGCATTAATTGCTGAGATTCTAGGTACAATTGGAGGTTTTGGTTCATCACTTTTCTTTATTCCTATTGCCAGTTACTTTTTAGATTTTCATTCTGTTTTAGGAATTACAGCCATTTTTCATGTAATGAGTAATATTACTAAAATAGCAATGTTTAGAAAAGGTGTAGACAAGAATGTGTTGTTAATGTTGGGCATTCCATCTATTGTTTTTGTAATTGGAGGTGCTTACCTCACGAAGTTTATCGATTCTAAAATACTTGAATTTGGTTTATGCATTTTTCTAATAACTACAAGCGTTACATTTTTATATTTTAAAAATTTAGAAATAAAACCTAATAATGCAAATTCCATTATAAGCGGTAGTTTATCGGGTTTAATTGCCGGATTATTGGGTACAGGCGGAGCAATTAGAGGAATAGCTTTAGCAGCATATAACTTAAAAATTGAAGTTTTTATAGCCACTTCGGCTATAATTGATTTAGGTGTAGATTTTAGTAGAAGCATTGTTTATTGGTCTAATGGTTACGTGCATAAGGACGATTTTTACCTTTTACCAATATTACTTGTGGTTAGCATTTTAGGTACTTTTCTTGGTAAATTAATTTTAAAAAGAATATCACAAAATCAATTTCGTGCGATTGTATTAATACTCATTTTGATAACAGGAATTTCCACCTTAATTAAAATCGTATTCATGTAGATTGTATCTGATTTGCTGCATTTTATGAGTTAAACGTTTAATAAACGTTTATACGCGTTTAAATCTCCTTTAATTAAATCTGCACGTTGTAATTTCATCAAAAAAACTAGTAGATGAAATCAATTATTAAGGAATTTTTAACCTACTCGCATACAGAAAAGCGGGGAATCGTAATTTTATTCTCTCTCATACTATTGGTGCAAGGAGTAAGAATTTCCTGGCCCTATTTCGATAAGGAAATGCATGAATTTAGTGTTGAAGAAATGCAAATTGCAAACAAATGGATGCTGCAAATGGAACAATTGAAGAAAGCTGAAATAACTGAAAAAAAGAATTCTAGATTTCCATCTTTTTCAGCATGTTTTACTTTTAACCCGAATACTATTAGCGATAAAGAATGGATGAAATTAGGGTTTTCTGAAAAAGAAACTGGTTCAATTTTAAAATTCAGAAATAAAGGAGGAAAATTCGTTTATAAAGAAGACCTCAAAAAACTTTATTGTATTGATGAAAGAAGATATAACCAACTAGAAAACTGCATTTCTCTTCCAAAAAAAACCGAATTAAATGAAAATAAAAACTTCCCCTTTTCAAATAAAAAAGCAGGAACAAAACAAGCTCTGAGAATTACATTGTTAGAAATTAACGCTGCTGATACTTTGGATTTAATTGCATTAAAAGGGGTTGGAAAATATTGGGCAAAGAAAATATGGTTTTTTAAAGAACGTTTGGGTGGTATTTATTCCGAAGAACAACTTTATGAAATAAAAGGAATGAACGACACAATGTTCTATAACATTCAATCTCAAATTAAAATTGATACCAATTTAATAACTAAGATTCCTCTAAATTCTTGCAGCATAGAAGAACTTCAAAAACATCCATATTGCTGGTATGGAATAGGTAAAGCAATTGGAAATTACAGAAGCAAACATGGGGCATTCCAAAGTTTATCAGAAATTCAGAAAATTTATGCGGTGAAACCAGAAATATTCGAGAAATTGCGGCATTATTTGGTTTTAAAATGAGCATTCAAGAAAAAATTAAAAATACCATTAGAGACGTTGCTGACTTTCCTAAACCGGGAATTATGTTCAAAGACATCACCCCAATTTTAGAAAATCCGCTATTGTGCAGAGAAATTGTAAACGAAATTTGCGAGCCTTTTAAAAATCAGGAGCTACACGCTGTAGTTGGTGTGGAAAGTCGAGGATTCCTTTTTGGAATGTTAATAGCGCAGTATTTCAACATTCCATTTATTCCTGTGCGTAAAGCTGGAAAATTACCTTATGAAACTATTCAATTTTCTTACGATTTAGAATATGGCTCAGCTACAGTTGAAATGCACGTAGATACCATTCAAGATGACTGGAATGTATTAATCCATGACGATTTATTAGCTACTGGTGGAACCGCCGGAGCTGCTGCCGAACTTATTCAAATGCAAGGTGGTAAAGTTGCAGGCTGTTCTTTTTTAGTGGAATTATCATTTTTAAATGGAAGAAGCTTCTTAGAAAAATACACCCATCAAATCGTTAACTTGGTAGAATATTGATGAAAAAATGGAACTTATTTCTATGGTTGATGCTCCTTGTTAAAGGAACTTTTTCTCAAGGAATTGCTCCATTTTCCTTTCGATTTGATGCAACTATTCCAGTAAAACTTTCACCTACTGGGAATAATCTTAAAAATGCTTGGGCAGGAGGAAACAACGCTCCTCAGTTTTCCTCTATCCATTTAAATAATGATGAAATTCCCGATTTAATTGTTTTCGACAGAAGCGGAAACAAACTACTTACTTATTTAGCAACTGGCAACAATGCCGAATTCATTTACGACCCATTTTATGAATCGTTTTTTCCTATTTTGAATGATTGGGTTTTAGCAAAAGACTACAATGGCGATGGTTTGAACGATTTATTCACTTCTGCCGGAAGTGGAATTGCCGTATATAAAAATACCCAACTTGTTTCAGGAAGCCCTCAATTTGAATTGGTAAAAGACCTCATCTATTCAGATTATGGAAATAGCCTTTTAAATTTATTTGTAAGCAGAGCCGATTTACCTGCAATTGATGATGTGGATGCTGATGGTGATTTAGATATTCTTACTTTCTACATTTTGGGAACTTGCATGGAATACCATAAAAATCTCTCAATTGAATTGTATGGTAATAGAGACAGCTTAATCTTCGAAGAATCTTCAGACAATTGGGGAAACTTTACTGAAAATGGAACTACCAATTCAATAACAATCAACGACAGCTGCGACCGTGCTGGTTTTACAGGTTTTAGACATTCTGGTTCTGCTCAATTGGCCAGAGACATCGACCATGATGGTGATGCCGATTTGTTGCTGGGCGATGTTTCTTACCCTGAACTACTTACATTAATAAATCAACCCAATAATGGCAGAGATGTAATTATTGATTTTCCAGGCAATTATCCTGGTCAGTACAATTCCTTCAATATTGATTTGTTCCCAGCGCCATTTCAGGTAGATGCAGACAATGACGGCGATATTGATTTAATTATTGCTCCAAATACAGAAAGCCAGAGCATTAACTTTGGAAGAACAGCTAAAATGTATCCAACAATTTCAACGGCTTTTGATTTCACTGGCCCTCAAGTTCCTTTTCTTACGGACCAGCAAATAGATGTAGGAAGAGCAGCTTACCCTGCTTTGGGTGATTTAGATAATGATGGTGATTTAGATTTAGTGGTTGGTAATTATGGGGAATTTGAAAGTTCGGGTATAGTTGGTGTTGATGGAAATTATCGAGGGGCATTGCACCTTTTCGAAAATATTGGGAGTGCGTCTGCTGCAAGTTTTGTTTTAAGAAATAACAATTTAGGAAATTTGAGAAGCCTTAACTTAAAAAATCTAACACCAACATTGGTAGATATTTCAGGAGATGGGAAATTAGACATTGTATTGGGAACTTTATTCGGCCCAATGTATTATTTGAGAAGCACCACGAGCGTTTTTACATTTGAAAGTGTGACAGGTGTTTTTGATGCTATTCCTGCAATTAACTACGTTTCACCCACTTTTTACGATATCAATAATGATGACAAAAAAGACTTGATTGTTGGAGGCAAACCTGGAAATATTGCTTATTATTTAAACATTGGAACACAGAATAATCCAGTTTTTAGTGGAACTTCCGACAATGCTTTTTGGGGTGGCGCCGAAACAGTGAATGAAAACAAAAGCAACTTTGGTTATAGCAGCCCTCATGTGATTAAGAAATTTAACGAATTGTATTTGTTTTCAGGTTCTGAAGAAGGCAAACTTTTTTTATGGAATATCAACTCTGACAGCATCAATGCTCCATTTCAATTGATAGATTCTACATTTTCAAACATTGAACTTGGAACTTATTCAGCTCCTGCTTTTGGTGATTTAAATAATGATGGTTTTGTGGATATGATTATTGGAAATAAGAGAGGTGGATTAAGCTTTTACAAAGGTGAAAATCCAAATTCAATTGCACAATTAAACAATGAAAATCAAGTAAGTATTTACCCAAATCCAGCCAATAATTCAGTTAACATAAATAGTAACAGTTTGATTGAAAGCATCAATATTTATGCGCTTTCCGGGAAATTAATTCAGTCGATTAATACTTTTAATATAAACACACACTACCAATTAAATACAACGTCTTTAGCAAACGGATTTTATTTGATAGAAGTAAAAACCCACGAAAGAGTGTTTACCAAAAAGCTGATTATTCAGAGGAATTAAAAATATAATCAATTAAGCATAGCTGTTTCTACTGCTTCTTTACAGGGCAAGTAGAAATTCCGAAAATGGTATACAAAGGGCAGAAACTAAAAATACTGGTGAATGTAAATACGCCAGCCAACACAAGTAGAATAATTCCTAAAGTACCCGTTACAACGTTTGTAAAATAAAGTGTTACCATGATAGCAGAAATTATTAACCTAATAATTCCATCTGTAGAGGACATGTTTTTTTTCATTTTTTACCTTTTTATTTGTTTAAATAAGTTACCAATAGCACGATTGAAGCTACAATTGCAATGCACAAAACACACATGAGCATGAATTTATATATTGTTTTAATTGACTTCATTCGTAGGTCAAAAGTAAAGGAGGTAAAATTGCTGTGCAGTAACTAAAGTCACTCGATAGAGCAAAGTGCTATACTGTCGTGAAGTTGTATAAGAATATTTTGTTTTTCTAGTTTTTTAACCAGTCGGCTTACTACTTCTCTGGCGGTGCCAAGGTCGTTGGCAATTTCTTTGTGCGTTATTTTAATGGGGTTTTTACCAGTAATTCTCACTTTATCTTCTAGGTAATCTATCAGCCTTTTATCTAATTTGTAATACAACAAATGATGTATGGTATCAACAAGTTCGGAATACCTGAGGTCATATTGTTGATAGAAAAGCATGTTAATAGTGGGAAATTCAGTTACCCATTTTGCAATTTTTTCAGATGGTATCAGCAAAACGGTACTTTCCTCTTCGGTTATTGCAAAAATTTTACTCTTATCGTTGTTGATGCAAGATGAAAAGGACATAATACAACTTTGTTGAGGTTGAATGTAATAAAGCAATAGCTCTTTGTCTTCCATTTGCGTGAATACTTTTACAAGACCATTTAAAATTAAAGGGACGTATTTAACATATTGTCCTTCTCTCACCAATTCTGATTGGGCGGGAAAAGTTTTAACAACTGAAGAAGCAAGCAACTCGGAAATTAACGCTTTGCCGAGAAACTTGAATTTAGCTTCTATCTCATAATCATCTGTCATTGCATTGTTGCTTTTCTGTTATCTTTAAAAATACTATGAGGCTCACCAAAAATATGAATTCTAATTTTTACATCAATGCCCGCGCCCAAGATGGAGCGACCTGTTTGAGCTCTTTTAAATTGCCATGGGTTTAACCCTTGGTAATTTAAAAAGCGAGTAGCGACAGCCGATGAAGGCGCACTAAAAATACTTAGATTGTTAAAATATTATTTTACTTTATATTTGTAAATACTGCCTGAACATCTTCGTCGTCTTCCAACTTCTCAACCAATTTATTGATTTCCTCTTCTTGTTCTTCTGTTAATTCTACTGTTGTTGAAGGCAATCTTACCAATTCAGAACTGATGATGTTTAATTTCCTTCTTTCAATTTCTGTCATCATGGTGCCGTAATCTTTGAAAGAGGTATAAATATGTATTTCTCCATCTTCTTCAAATATTTCTTCTAATCCGAAATCGATTAATTCCAACTCTAATTCATCTATATCAATTCCATCTGGGCTTAACTTAAATGATGCTTTTCTGTCGAAAATGAAATCTAAACTACCGGTTTTTCCCAATGTTCCCTCTGCTCTGTTAAAATACATACGGACATTTGCAACTGTTCTCATGATGTTATCTGTAGCAGTTTCTACAAGCACTGCAACACCATATGGTCCATAACCTTCATAAACAATCTCGTCTAAATCTTTCGCATCTTTTGAAGAAGCGCGTTTTATGGCTGATTCAATATTGTCTTTGGGCATATTGATGGCCTTGCAATTTTGAATGGCGGCGCGCAGAGGAGCGTTTGTTTCAGGGTCGGGACCACCAGATTTTACTGCTATTGAAATGAGTTTCCCCAATTTTACAAAGTCCTTTGCCATTTTGCTCCAGCGTTTTTCTTTTCTGGCGCGTCTAAATTCAAATGCTCTTCCCATGTTGTTGTAAATTTTGCGCTAAAATATAAAATTCGCTATTGCCCCAATTCAGATTCTTTCAATAAAAAACCGATATCTGTAATTAATAAATCTACTTCATTGGTTTTGGTACCATCATAAAATCCACGAATGCGACCTTTCCCGTCAATAAGCGCAAAGTTTTGGGTATGAATAAAATCTTCTTCGCCGCCGTTTCCTTCTTCTGCGTTGAGTAAGTAACTCTTTCTAGCCATTTCATACAAAGCAGGTTTTTCGCCTGTTAAAAAAATCCATTTTTTGTTATCTGCCTTAAATTGCGATGCATATTCTTTCAGTTGAACAGGAGTATCTGTTTCTGGATCAACAGTATGCGAAAGAATCATTACTTTATCATTTTTCTCATACGCTTTATAAACCCTATCGAGCTGTTTGCTCATAACAGGACAAATACTTTTGCAGGTGGTAAAAAAATAATCGCATACATAAATCTTCCCTGCAACTGCATTTTTGGTAACCAACTCACCGTCTTGGTTGGTAAATGCAAAGTTTGAAACTGTATGATAAACTGTATCTAACTGCTTTTTTCCATTTACATCAACAGAATCAATCCTGTGATTTCCTAGAATGGGTAACGTCTTAAATGGTTTTTGATGGGTATCGGCGTTCAAATAAAAAAACACCATACCAATTAAAATCAAAATGGGCAAAGCAATAGGCAAATAACGTTTCATAGATAATTTAAAGTGCTACAAAGTAACAACCTTTAAGGTGAATGGTTGTGAAAGGTGACGAAAATCAGGAAAGTAAAAAAGGTGATTATCACATTATAAATGAACATTGAAATAAAATGTATCTTTGACATAACCTCAGAAAAATGATAAGCAAGAAGCAATTAAAGGAAACAATTGAAACGCTACCGGAAGAATTTTCTTTAGATGATTTAATGGACAAGTTGATTTTATTGGACAAGATTGAACGAGCAGAAAAAGAATCTGAAAAAGGAGAAACATTTTCGGAAGCTGAACTTGAAAAAGAGCTCGAAAAATGGTTCAAATAAGGTGGACAAAAACTGCTCTTTTAGATTTAAAGAGCATTTACGAGTTTATAGCAAAAGATTCAATCCTAATAGTTTGATATTCTTTTAATTATTCCTTAACTAAAATATTTTAATCTAATACACAACGAACAGACATGCCTGCACCTTTGCCGAAATCTTTGCTATAAAAGCCAATACCGTCATCAGTATGCAAGAGGTAATACTGCCAAGCATAAAAAGGCGGTAGTGGTGTTGTAGTCCACCAATGCCCATATTTACGTTCTTTACCGAAATAACCAGTGTAATGCCTCATGCCTCCTGGTAGACCTGAAAATCCACTTTCATTGGTCCCATTTCCATTATCTGGCCAACCTTCATTATTTTTCAGTTTTTTTCCTGCCACAGGTTGGCCACCTAAATATGACACTAAACTATCCCATTCTGTTTTACTCGGCACATGAAAACCCTTAGGAGCCAAGCCTCTCGCATCATTCACGGCAAACCAATTATATAGTTTACCTAGTTTTAATTCATTTTCAGCATCGTTATCAAAATAACACCAAGCTGGTATTGCTTTTTCATACGCCATTTTCCATATTTCATCTGTTTTGGCGTGTAAAATAACATCTCCGTTTTTAAAAGTTGCCGTGTTTAGGTTTTTACTCATCCAATCTTGATTACCAATCTTGACCGTTGGAATGTTTTTTTGAGCATTAAGAATTGTAGAAAAGACAATAAAACCAATAAACATAATTCTAAAGTTGCTTTGCATTGTTTTTCCTTCTTCAATAACAGCATTCATGAAAATGATAAATTACAAGACTTTAAAAACTGATGTCCTAGTTTAATAATTCAAGACTAAAATAAAAGCTAGACATTAAACCTAAAATGCATCACATCTCCATCTTGCACCACATATTCTTTTCCTTCAACGGCTAACTTTCCGTTTTCTTTACAAGCAGACTCTGAGCCGTATTTAATATAATCGTCGTAATGAATTACTTCCGCACGAATAAATCCTTTTTCAAAATCGGTGTGAATTACACCTGCAGCTTGCGGTGCGCGCATTCCTTTAGTGATGGTCCATGCGCGAACTTCTTTTACTCCAGCGGTAAAATAGGTTTCTAAATCCAACATGTGGTAAGCAGATTTTATCAACTTGTTTACGCCAGGTTCAGATAATCCAATTTCACTCAAAAATGCAACCTTGTCTTCGTATGTTTCTAATTGCGAAATCTCAGCTTCCATAGCAGCAGTAATGATTAAGATTTCAGCATTTTCATCTTTTACAGCTGCGCGAACCGCATCTACATGCTTATTCCCGTTTATTGCGCTCTCTTCATCAACATTGCAAACATATAATACAGGTTTGTTAGTAAGCAAATACAAATCGTTGGCAAATTCAATGTCTTCTAACCTATCAAATGTTACGCTGCGCGCCGATTTCCCTTGTTCTAATACTTGTTTAAATCTGCTCAAAATATCATGGGCACGTTTTGCTTCCTTGTCTCCTGCCCTAGCCGATTTCTCCACTTTCTGCAAACGCTTATCAACAGTATCTAAGTCTTTGATTTGCAATTCTAAATCAATTACTTCTTTGTCGTTTACAGGATTTACTTTTCCATCAACATGCACCACATTGTCATCATCAAAACAACGCAGTACATGCAATATCGCATCGCATTCGCGGATATTTCCTAAAAACTGATTTCCCAAACCTTCGCCTTTGCTGGCTCCTTTTACCAATCCAGCAATATCTACAATTTCCACGGTAGTAGGAACGATACGTTCTGGTTTTACAAAGTTCGACAAAACAGTTAAACGCTCATCTGGAACTGTAATCACGCCCACATTCGGTTCTATTGTGCAAAAAGGAAAATTCGCAGCCTGAGCTTTTGCATTACTCAAACAATTAAACAAGGTAGATTTTCCAACATTTGGTAAACCAACAATTCCACATTTTAAAGCCATATCTTTTTCAAAAAAGTTGGCAAAGATAAAAGTTACTAATGATATTCAATAGCTATTATAATCCTAATTCCGCTAAATGAAAGTTTTGAAAAAATAGAAGCGTTGACTTACCTAAATTAATGCTCTTCAACTTTACATTTTATCTTTATAAGGTTTAAAGCTTATATTTGCCCATTATAAGGTTTAAAGCTTATATTTGCCCATTATAAGGTTTAAAGCTTATATTTATCGATTATAAGGTTTAAACCTTATATTTGACCATTATAAGGTTTAAAGCTTATATTTTTAAATTTAATAAATGATTCAAGCAATTATTACAGGCGATTTAGTGCATTCAACACGTTTGGGTGTAAAATATCGCGAATGGCTTTTTAAGCAATTAACTCAGGCATTAAAACAATGGGACAAAGACTTTGGCACCAAAAGCGAAACTTTTAGAGGCGATAGTTTTCAATGTTTAGTAAAGCAACCTGCCGATGCTTTAAAAATTTGCCTTATCCAAAAAACATTTATTCGCAGTTTAAACCCTAGCACCGAATACGAACTCACCAAAAAAAATAACCCTTCCATAAAAAAAGGAATGGTTTATCCGCATTGGATATTTGATGCGAGAATTGCCGTTGGTATAGGTGAAACCGATAAAATATCTGTCAAATTGGCGGCATCTGGAGGAAAGGCATTTGAGCTTTCTGGTCAATTGCTCGACAAAATGAAGAATAAAAAACAAGCTTTGGCAATTGAAACAAACGACCAGTTTAACGATGAATTACAAACAGCATTTGTATTACTCGACGCTATTATTTCAAGGACTACAGCCTTACAATGTGAAGTTATTAAATACAAACTACTAAACTTTACTGAAGTGCAAATTGCGCAAGAATTGGGCATTATGCAATCTGCCGTTAACCAACGCAGTAATAGTGGAAACTGGAATGCCATTGATGCTATGATTAAAAGATTTGAAAAAATTTACAGCAATGGAAAATGAGATGACATTTTTCACTTTTCAACAAGGCAATTTTCTAATTCGGTTGTTGCTTGCACACATTATTAGCGATTTTGTTTTGCAAACCAACAAAATGGTACAAAATAAAAAATGGCTATCCGGTTCTATGCTGTTGCACATTGCTATAGTATTTGTAAGTACTTTAGTATTAAGCGGAGAATTTATCCCTAGCTTAGTTATCGCTTTAACTCATTGGGCAATAGATAGCTTAAAAGTTGCCTTGCAAGCCAAATATACCAACAAACAAATAGAATTGTTTATTGCAGACCAGGTTTTGCATTTCTTAATAATTGCGGCCGTATGGTTTTCCTATTTTAATTTATGGGATAAGCTCTATAGTACCATAACAATACCTTTTACTAACTACCATTTTAGCTTAATTTTACTAGCATACTTATGGCTTATTTACCCTGTAGGTTTTCTTATAAAATTTGCCACGCAAAGCATCGTTCAAAATACAGTAAAAACAAATTCAGAAAACGAAACTAAAGTAGAACACGGAGGTAAACTAATAGGACAATTCGAAAGGATTATTATTCTCACATTAGTGTTATTGCAGCAATATGAAGCAATAGGTTTTTTAATTACCGGGAAAAGTATTATCCGTTTTGCTGACCATAATAGCAATTTACGTAGCGAGTATGTATTGGTAGGAACCATGATGAGTTACGCAATAGCCATAATTACAGGAGTTGGTGTGAGTTATTTAACCCAAAACCCGCACTAGTGGCTGAGGCAGATAGCTTGCCGACGCAGGAGGCTACTATGGCCGAAGACACGACCCGCACCAAAATGTTGTTTCAATAAAAATGCAATCGCGGGGAGTGCCCAAACAGCAACCGTTCAAAACTCCTTTATAACCTCTTCCTTTTCTACTTGCCACTTAAAAATGCGCGGCTTACTTTCGCCACATGGCAACAATTTCTGAACTTCAACATATAGCAAAGCAGGTGCGCCGCGACATCGTTCGTCAGGTGCATGCGGTTAACTCAGGTCACCCAGGCGGCTCTTTGGGCTGCACCGATTTTTTCGTGTCGCTTTATTTCCACATCTTAAAACACAATACCAGCAATTTCCAAATGGATGGGCACAACGAAGACCTTTTCTTCCTTTCCAATGGACATATTTCGCCAGTTTGGTACAGTGTTTTGGCGCGTTCGGGCTATTTTCCTGTGGCTGAATTGAGCACCTTTCGCAAGCTAAATTCCCGCTTGCAAGGTCACCCAGCTACCGAAGAGCATTTGCCGGGCATCCGTGTTGCTTCCGGCTCGCTTGGACAAGGACTTTCTGTAGGAATTGGCGCTGCTCTTACCAAGAAATTAAACAAAGAAACCAACCTCGTTTACACCTTGCATGGCGATGGCGAATTGCAAGAAGGCCAGATTTGGGAAGCTGCTATGTATGGGGCCGCAAACAAAGTCGATAATATTATTGCAACTGTAGATGTGAACGGTCAGCAAATTGATGGCTCTACCGAACAGGTGCTTTCTTTGGGCAGTTTACAAGCCAAATGGGAAGCTTTCGGATGGAAAGTCTTGCACATGAACGGAAACGACATTGCCAGCGTGCTCGAAATTATGGAAGTAGCAAAGCAGCATACTTTTAAAGGACAGCCCATCGTTATCCTCATGAAAACAGAAATGGGTGCCGGCATCGATTTTATGATGGGCTCTCACAAATGGCACGGCGTAGCTCCAAACGATGCACAATTGGCGCAAGCACTTGCACAACAAGAAGAAACACTCGGCGATTACTAACATATAAATTGAATTCAGCAGTAAAATACAAGTTTGGGGCTTCCCCCCGCTCCTTTGTCGCAAGGGGCCGGGCTATCCATTCCAAGCCTGCGCAAGCAGCTGTTGATTCATATATATGTATTCCAAAAGCGCAGGGCTTTTCATTCCTATCCCTAAGCCGGGCAGCAGTGCTTTTATGTGCATTGTTAATCGGTTCAACACTTTGGTCACAAAAAATACCAGCGGCGCCACAACCTGCAGCACCACCATTTACGCGCATTTTGCTCATATTCGACTGCTCCAACAGCATGTTCGGCATTTGGGAAAGCGATTCTAAATTCAATATTGCCAAACGCCTTGTTGGTCAAATGGTAGATTCGCTCAACCGCCAGCCCAACGTACAAATGGCATTGCGCTGCTACGGTCACCAAAAAAAATATCCACCACAAGATTGCGACGATACCAAACTAGAAGTAGCTTTTGCCCGCGACAATGCTTTTCAAATAAAACAAAGACTCAATAAACTTTCGCCCAGTGGCACCACTCCAATTGCGCTTTCATTAGAAGCTTGCGCCAAAGATTTCCCCGATAAAAATGCCCGCAACATTGTGCTACTCATTACTGATGGCAAAGAAGAATGCGGTGGCGACCCTTGTGCAATTTCTGCCGCGCTCCAAAGCAAAGGCATTGTGCTCAGACCATTTATAGTTGGTGTAGGAAAATTAGACGAAGACATTGCAAAATCTTTCAGTTGCATTGGCAATTACTACGATGCATCCAGCGAATCTGGTTTCAAGCAAGTGCTCAACGTAATTATTTCGCAGGTATTGAACCAAACAACTTGTCAGGTAAGCCTACTCGACAAAAATGGAAAGCCTACAGAAACAGATGTCGCCATGACATTTTACGACCAAACCACTGGCGCAATTAAATATAATTTTGTACATACTTTAAATCAACGTGGCTTGCCCGATACATTGCGCTTAGACCATTTTTCTACCTACAGAATTGTAGTACACACCATTCCCGAAGTGGAAAAGAAAGATGTAAAACTTACTGCTGGAAAACATACCGTTATTCCCATCGATGCGCCACAAGGTTTTTTAAAGCTACAAGCTGGCGATGGTGGTTTTTTCAAAGATTTGCAATGTATAATCCGCAAATCGGGCGAAACGCAAACCCTGGAAGTGCAGCCGCTCAAAGAAACCAGAAAACTAATAGTTGGTAAATACGACCTCGAAGTTTTAACGCTGCCACGCACTTTGATAAAAGACGTAAACATTAGTCAAAGCTACACCACCACTGTAAAAATCGATGAGCCAGGAACCATTAATTTTCAATTTAGCCAACAAGGCATTGCTTCTATTTTGCTCGAAGACAAAGGCAAACTCACCTGGGTGTGCAACCTCAGCGAAAATGTGCAACAAGAAGTAGTACGCTTGCAACCAGGCAAATACAGGGCTGTATTCCGAGGCAAAGCCATTCGCGAAACATTATTTACCATCGAAAAATCATTTACTGTTCAACCCGGCACTTCACAACAAGTTGTCTTGAAATAAACTTATGGAAACATTTACCTACACCGACCAAAACGATACCCGCTCAGGCTTTGGAGCTGGACTTTCAGAATTAGGAAAAACTAACCCAGAAGTGGTAGCATTGTGCGCCGACTTAACGGGTTCATTAAAAATGGATGCATTCCAAAAAGAATTTCCAGAGCGTTTTTTCCAAACTGGCATTGCCGAAGCCAATATGATTGGTATGGCAGCCGGAATGACCATTGGTGGGAAAATTCCATTTACAGGAACATTTGCTAATTTTTCCACAGGCCGTGTGTATGACCAAATTCGCCAAAGTGTTGCTTATTCAGGTAAAAATGTAAAAATTTGCGCCTCGCACGCAGGCTTAACATTGGGAGAAGATGGAGCAACGCATCAAATCTTGGAAGACATTGGCATGATGAAAATGCTGCCGCACATGACAGTTATCAATCCTTGCGATTATAACCAAACAAAAGCTGCAACCATTGCCATTGCGGCGCATATTGGTCCTGTGTATTTGCGTTTCGGTAGACCGAAAGTGCCTAATTTTACACCAGCTGACCAAAAATTCGAAATTGGGAAAGCCCTTCATCTAAAGTCTGGAAAAGACGTAAGTATCTTTGCTACAGGCCATTTGGTGTGGAAAGCATTGAAAGCAGCTGAGATTTTAGCTGTAAAAGGAATTGATGCTGAAATAATAAATATTCATACCATTAAACCATTAGATGGAGCAGCCGTCTTGGCCTCGGTAAACAAAACCGGATGTGTTGTTTCTGCAGAAGAACACCAGCGCAACGGAGGTTTAGGAGATAGCATCGCACAAGTATTAGCAATGCATTCACCAAAACCTCAGGAGTTTGTAGCAGTTAACGACAGTTTCGGAGAAAGCGGTACGCCAGAAGAATTAATGGTAAAATACGGTTTAGATACTGTAGATATTGTTAATGCGGCGTTAAAAGCAATCTCTCGTAAATAAAAAAAGGTGTAGTTTGCCGATATTAATCGGAATTCATGGAAGAAATCAGCGACCGGGAAATCCTCGATCGATTTGCAAATGTCAAAACACGCAATGATGCGTTTAACGTGTTGGTACGCCAGTATCAGCAGCGTTTGTATTGGCATATCCGCAAAATGGTACTCGACCACGACGATGCCGACGACATTCTTCAAAATACTTTTATAAAAGCCTTCAAAGCGCTCGATAATTTTAGGGAGGATTCTAAAATTTATACTTGGTTATATAAAATCTCCACCAACGAGTGCATCACATTTCTGAACAATAAGAAAAAAAGATTCTTTGTTCCGATGGTGGATGTGGAATATCAACTTTCGCAAAATCTTGAAACCGACACCTACTTTAATGGAGATAGAATCCAAATGAAATTGCAGCAAGCATTGCTTACGCTGCCTGATAAACAAAGGCTTGTATTTAATATGAAGTATTTTGATGACCTCAAATACGAAGAAATATCAGAAATTTTAGGAACCTCGGTAGGCGCATTAAAAGCATCTTACCACCATGCCGTAAAAAAGATTGAAGAATTTATTAAGCAGATTTAAACCTTATTTAAAAACAAAACTCATTGCACACATGAAACACGACGACTCACCCGATAATTTGCCAGATGGCATGAACAGGGAAAACCCTTTTCGTGTACCCGATGGTTATTTCGACCGTTTCCCGCTTAAAATTGCTGAACGGATTGCTGAAGAAAATCAATCAAAAGTTATTCGTTTCGCACCTTTATTAAAACCAGCGCCCCTTTTAGCAATTGCAGCTACTTTAGTTACTATTGCTGTAGTTAGTTATAAGATTTTCAATAAACCAACAGATGTATTCGAACAAGACGAAATCAGCAATTATGTTTACCAAGAAGGCATCATAGACGAACTTAGTGACGAAGAAATTCTTGACTATAGCGACTTTGCAAATGCAGATTCTACTTTTCACAAATCAAAATCAGACTCAGAAACTACCCATATTCAAAACTACCTGCTCGATGAAGATGTTGACATTAACGACATCATCAACGAAATGTAAAAATTAAGAAATCATGAAAATCAAAGCAATAATTATCCTTTTCCTTTTTATTCAAGGAATTTCGGCACAAACCAATAAAGATCAAAAAGGCCCAATAAGAGAAAAAATTAAAGCACAACGCATCGCTTTTATTACCGAACGTTTAAATTTAAGTCCTGACGAATCCACTAAATTTTGGCCTGTTTATAATCAATTTAGTGGCGAATTGGAAGAGGTAAAAAAACAACAAAACCAATTACGCAAATCTACTAATGATAAATTGGCAGTAATGAGCGATAAAGAAATTGATAAAGCATTAGAAGATGAGCTCTCGGCGCAACAAAAATCTATTGATTTACAAAGAAAATACATAGTAGAGTTAAAGAAAACTATACCTACAAGAAAAGTAGCCATGCTTTACAAAGCTGAAAGAGACTTTAAGATTACCTTGCTTAAACGCATGCGCGACTCAGGCCAAAAAGCAATCCCTGAGGAAGAATTTTAAACAAAATACATAGCAATGTTAAACGGAACTTATTTCAGAATGAGTTCCGTTTTTTTTATGTTATTTTTTTACTAGAAAATTAATATTTCAGCCCAAACTAAGCAATGTTTATTTTAAAGTCTTCTAAAATCAACTGAAACCAAGTGTATGTTTTGGGGCCCATTAGTGTAATAAATTCCTATTCCTTACTTGAATTTTAAAATACCACAAATTCCTTACATCAATAAAGTTGCTAATGTTTGATGGAAAATAAAAAAATAAATTATCAAGCATTAATCACAAATGCTTACAAGAAAGCATAAAGTAAGACTTTAAACGAAAAATAAAAAAATAAAAACCAAGTTTCAAAACGTATTAACTTACAAACGTAAGTAGGAACATTTGGAGCTTTTAATAGAAAATTGCTGATAACTCAATTTTGTTGCCGTAATAAATCTACCAAATACAAATGAAGAAAATCTACCAATTTTCACTACTTCTTGGCGCAGCTATGTTTTTAATTTGCTCGTCAAATCTCTATGCGGTCTCCTATACTTGGAATGGAAGCGTTTCACAAGAATGGAGCAACAGTGCTAACTGGACACCTTCTACAGGTGTTCCTGGACCTACCGATGACATTACAATTAATGGAGCAGGTGGAGCCAATCAACCTTTGTTCGAAGAATTACCTGGTGTGCGAAACATCACAATTACCGGAGGAATTCTAGATTTAGATGGTTTCTTTTTACCTTCAACAGGAACTTGCGTTTTTAGTGGTGGTGAAATTAGGAATGGTACCTTAACTATGACGGGTACTTCAGTTTTATTTAGCGGAACACTAGTAAATGTAAGTGTACTTTACACGGGAAATCTCATCCTTTTTAATGGGAGCGTTTTTAATAATCCAGTAACAGCTAACAAAACAGGTGGAACCAATGACGCTTCTTCTGGAGGAAACACATTTAATTCAACTTTTACTTTTACGAATTCCTCTAACAGGTCGTATGTGATGTCGAATGCAATCTCAGACATTTACAATGGAGTGGTAACATTAACAAACTCTAATTCTGGCGGGGTATATATGTCTCATGTTGCCTCAAACAACTACTATTACCAAAACATTATAGTAAATTCTACAAGCAGCCCTGGCGTTCGCTTTGGAGGAGCTGGGGGTTCTTCTACTTTAGATGTAGGAAAAACAATTTCGGTAGGAACTGCATTTACAAATGGTGACTTTGCTTTAAGGAGATTTACCCAATTAGGAGCTGGAACAATCACTCTTACAGGAGCCACTTCGGGTAGAATATTATTCGAAACGGGAAGTATTTTTAATGCAAACGTAAATGTTAATTTCCCATTTATCTTTTTGAATGGGAGCAGATTTAACGCAGAATGCAGAATCCGGAAAACTGGTGCCGGAAATATTACTAATACTGGCGGAAATAGATTTGAAGGTGTAACTTATATTTCTACTGATGGGAATGGCGCTTACGATATGGCTAGTACTTCACCTGATATTTTCAATAACGACCTTTACATGGACGATAATAATGGTTCTGGAGGTATTGGTTTAGCCAGGGTAGCAGCAGGTAATCAATTCAATGGAAATATTTACGTTAACTGCAATAGCGCAGGAGGAATTTACTGGGGACAAGGTGGAGGAACATCTACTTTGGCTGCAGATAAAGTTATTGCATTGTGGAATGATGGATTTCCTCAAGGCTCCATGTTAATTAGAGGTTTAACACAAGTAGGTTCTACCAATCCAATTAGTATTACACAAACTACGGGTTCTGGAATTATTCAATTTGAGACTGGAAACATTTTCAATGCGCCAATTAACATAACTTTTCCAAACATTAACTTAAACGGTTCAAGGTTTAATAATACAGCTAGTTTTAACAAGCGCTCTGCAACTGCAATTACTTCAACAGGAAACAATAGATTTAATGGTGCCACAACTTTTATCTTAACAGGAAATGGCTCTTGGAGTTTACAAAATGTAAATCCTGATATTTTTAATAGCACTCTATCTATCGATAACAATGCTTCAACAGCTGCAATGGCTTTTTCAAGAACTGCTATTGGGAATCAAATAAACGGAGAGCTTAGAATAAATAACATTAGTACAGGAGGTATATCTTTTGGTTCAAACGCCGGGACAACAACCTTAAGCACAGGAAACACAATAAGTTTATTTAATGAAGGTGTTACAACAGGAACCATAACTTTTAGAAACTTTACCCAAGTGGGAACTGGAACAATATCTCTTACACAAGCTACGGGAACAGGAGCTTTGGCTTTTGGACCTAACTCAAATTTTGGCGCAGATTTAACCTTTACTTTTCCCGGTTCTACGTTTAATACAACAACATTTGGCGGAGCTTTAAACATAACTAAATCTTCAGGTGGTGCATTTGTTTCAAACGGAGGTAATACATTTGGTGGAGCATTTTCTTTTACGAACACAACAGCTGGTAACGTTACTTTAGGTAATGTTGCTGCAGATATTTTTAATGGGCCTGTTACAATTAATAATAGTGGAACAAGTAACTTTTACTTAGCACATACAGGAGTTGGGCATCAGTTTAATAATACTGTAACCTTAAATTCAACTGGTACAAGCTTAGGAATAAGATTTGGCCAAAACGGTGGGCGAAGCACCTTACTTTCTCCAAACATTATTTCTGCCCCATCAATTACTTCAGGAGGTATAATGATTAGAGGACTAACAAAAGCCGGCACTGAAGCTATGTCTTTTACAGCTTCAGGAGCCGCAACTTTAATTCAATTTGAAGCTAATACGAACTTAAGCGGAGATGTAACTATAAACGCTTCGAATATTCAGTTCAATGGCACTACGTTTAATGGAAATGTGAGTGTAACCAAGACAGTAAATTCTGCAAGCACTTCCAATGGAGGAAATACCTTTAATGGCAATTTTACATTCACAAATACAACCTCGGGACAAGTGGTGATGGGCAATGTTAGTGCAGATATTTTTAATGGTCCTGTTACAATCAATAACAGTGGAACAAATGCTTTGCTCTTAGCTCATACAGGTGCTGGTCATCAATTTAATAATACGGTTACACTTAACTCTACGGGAACGAGCAGAGGTATTAGGTTTGGTCAAAATAATGGAACAAGCACAATTAATTCAAGTTATAGTATTTCTATGCCTTCTATTACCTCAGGAAGTATGATTTTCAGAGGTGTTACTAAGGCAAATACTGACCCAATGACAATTAGCGCCAGTGGAGCCACAACATTGATTCAATTTGAAACAAACAATAATATCAGTGGAGACCTTACCATTACAACTCCTGGTATTTTGTTCAATGGTAGTACGTTCAACGGAAACGTTAATATAACAAAGACTGTTTTGAGTACCAACTTATCAAATGGAGGAAATACTTTTAATGGTAATTTTTCATATACCTCATCAGTAAATGGTACTATAACAATGGCTGCTATAAGTAGAGATATTTTTAACGGAAATGTAACATTAGACAATAATTCTGCTACTGGGGTAATTAATATGTCTAATGTAGGTGCAACAAACCAAATGAATGGAAACTTAACTGTTTCTTGTGCTAGTACTGGTGGGATTAATATTGGTGCAAGTGGAGGATTAACCGCAATGCCCAATGGTACAATTACTTTAGGAGCTTCAGGTGTTTCTGCTGGAACTATCAGTTTAAGAGGAATTACTAAAACAAGCGCTACAGCAGTCAATCTAGCTCAAGCTACTGGAACTGCAACAATTTCTTTTTTACAAGGAACAGACATTACAGGTAATGTTACGCTGACATTTCCAAATTTCAATTTAGACAGGGCTCGTTTTCGTAACTCACTAACAATGGTTAAAAATGGAGCAGGTTCTAACAATAATAACGGAGGTTGCACTTTTGATGGAGATGTTAGTATTACTAACCCAACTGTCGGGCAATTCTGTTTTGGTTTTGCTTTAGCGGATGTTTTTAACGGTAACTTAACACTAAACAATTCAGGTAATTCTATAATGTATGCTGCACATGGAGGCGCAGGTCACCAGTTTAATGGAAATATTATATTGAATTCTACTGGCTCCAGTCAAGGAATTAGATTTGGTCAGGGAAATGGCACAGCAACTTTAGCTGATACAAGAACTATTAGTGTTGGAGGAAGTGGATTTTCTGTCGGTTCATTAAGAATTAGAAACCTTGTTCAAACAGGAACTTCAGCACCTCAAAGCTTAACTTTAACTGGCACCTCAACTGCTTACTTAGAAACAGGTAACAGATTTGAAAGTAACTTTACGTTTGTTGCACCTCAAGTATTCTTAAATGGTAGTAGGTTTAATTTAGTAACTAACATTTCTCAAAATGGAGCCGCTGCTGTTACAAGTAATGGAGGCAATTCATTTTTTGGTGCTACTACCTTAAACTTAAGTAGCTCTGGGTCTTGGGTGCTAGGAAATGTAAATCCTGATTTGTTCCAAAGTACCTTGGCAATAAATTCTACTGGATCCGGATTGATTAGTTTAGCTAATACAGGAACGCTTCACAATTTTGAAAACAATGTTGTTGTTACTTCTACAGGAACATCTCAAGGAATACGCTTTGGCCAAAACGGTGGAACAAGCACACTTGCTGCTGGTGCTTCAATTTCTATTGGAGGAGGAGGCTTCTCAAGCGGTACTTTGAGAATACGCGGACTTACACAAACAGGTTCAGGAACACCAATAAGCTTAACTTTTGCTACAGCTAATACAGGAATTTATTTAGAACAAAATAATATTTTTAACACATCTGTAAGCGTTTCTGCAAATTTATTATTCCTAAACGGCACTAGATTTAACAATGATGCCTCCTTAACTCAAACAGGAAGCACTGTAACTGCTTCTAATGGAGGAAACATCTTTAATGGTACCACTATAATTAGAACAACAGGAACTGGTGAGTTAAGGCTTGCTACTGTTTCTAATGATACTTACGGTGGAGATGTTACTTTTAACCAAACTACTGCTTTAACTCTTTCGCCAGCTTACACTGTAAATGCAATTTTTAATGGAAATGTAAGTACAGTTGGTACCACTCAACCTATAACATTTACGCCAACAGCAACAGCAGCAAGAGTTGTATTTAGTGGAACAAATCAACAATTGTCTGGAGCTTCTGCTCAAACACCTGTAATTAGAAATCTTACACTAAACTTAACAAGTGGAACATTAACTTTAAATGTTCCATTAACTATAACAAATAATGTAATTTTCACAAATGGTGTTATAGTAAATAACTCAACCAACTTGTTAACTTTAAATGATAATGTAACTACTACAACTGTTTCAGACGCATCACATGTAAATGGCGCGGTAAGAAAGGTAGGAAATGATGCATTTACTTTCCCATTAGGAAATGGCACATCTTACAGACCAATTGGAATGGCTGCCCCTGGAGTTGCAACAGACCATTTTACAGCACAGTATATCAACGGTAATTCAGACGGAAGTTATACTCACAGCTCAAAAGACCCATCCATAAACAATATCAGCATTTGCGAATATTGGATTTTAGACCGCACCAACGGAGCTTCATCTGTTGCTGTTAACTTAAGTTGGGCTGCCAATTCATGTGGAGTTGGAAACCCAGCAACATTGCAAGTATGCCGTTGGAATGGCACAACCTGGAAAGATCATGGAAATGGAGGAACTTTTAGCGCCGATGGAGTAAACTTCCTAAGTACTTCTGGCGCTGTAAGTAGCTTCAGTCCTTTCACTTTAGGCTCTCAAAACAACGAAAACCCATTACCAGTTGAATTACTTTACTTTGAAGCAAAACAAACTGATAAAAAAGTAGTGTTAGATTGGGCTACCGCAAGCGAAAGCAACAACCATTTCTTTCAATTAGAAAGAAGCAAAGACGCCATAAATTATGAAATTGTAGGAATGGTAAGTGGCGCCGGGAATTCTAACCAACAAAAGAATTACTCATTCACCGATAATGAACCATTAACAGGAGTTTCTTATTACAAAATGGTACAAACAGATTTTAATGGGGAAATAGAAGAATTTGGACCTGAAATGGTTGAATTCCTTTCTGGTGCAATTGAACCAGAAGTTTATCCAAATCCATTTACCGATAAGCTAAATGTTTTTGTTGAAGGATTGCCTGTTAAATCTACCGATATTCAAATAGTTGACTTAAGCGGTAGAATGGTACAAGGTTGGAATATACTTTCTCAAAGCAATGCTAACACTGAAATCAATACCAAAGATTTACCAGCTGGAATTTATATGCTTAAAATAAATTCAGGTAAAAATTTCATCACGAAGAGAATTGTAAGGCATTAACAAATAATTTAGATATACAAAAAAGCCCATTCTTAACTGAGTGGGCTTTTTTGTTTTTATATTGTTGTATAATATTAATCTAAAACTAACACTGAGCCGCGAACATTATACAAAGAACCATCTGGGAATCTAAACCGCACACTATAAACATAAACACCAGTTTGTACATAACTATTCATGTATTTTCCATCCCATGGCTCTTTGGTATCTTTGGTAAAAAACAACTGCTCGCCCCAACGATTAAAAATTCTAAATTCATGGTTTTTTGCTAGTGTCTCATATAAACCAACAGGTTTAAATAAGTTATTACCTGCCAAATTAGTTGGCCTAAATGCGTTAGGAATGTAAATAGTAGGTCGTTGCGTTACACAAACAACATTCGAATAAGAAGTATCTCTAAATCCATATTGATTTCCCGGATTCTCGATAGCTTCTAAATAATAACAAAATTCCAAAACTGTATCCACTTCGTTTACAACAGGATCAATAAGCGTAGTATCTGTTTCTCTGGTAGCAATTAGTTCGTAATTTATGCCTTTATCTAACGAACGGTAAATGTTGTATTCATCCACATCTGCATCCCAATCAAAATAAGGATTCCACCTCAACCTATTTACAAATCCATCACCCGCAACGCCTCTCAATAACATTGTACGGCCAACATTAGAAATCATTGATTCATTTTCGCATTTATCAACTAAATAATACTTGTAGCTATATGCTTGCGAAGAAGTTGCTGCATCATAATCTATAAAATCTACTAAATTAGAATTGACAGGAATCGGGTAAGTTGCTATTGTTACAAAGTTTGTGTCAGGATAATTTGCTCGCTTAATCCTATAATAAGCAGCATCTGAAGCTGTATCAATGTAACAGAGAGAATAAGCAAAACCTTCATTGGTTACTGTTGCTTTTCTTAAATAAGCAAATTCAGGCAAATCTTGCACATTGGCTAAAAAGCAGATTTCATTAGAAGTACTGCTCCCACCTGCACCTATTGCCTGCACCAAAAAACAATACGTTGCACTTGGAATTAAATTATTTTGAATATAATTAGTTGCACTTCCTGGCAAACTAGTTTGTAATTGATAATTGCCAGCATCAACTTTCGCAAAAATCTGATATGAATTAACCGTAAATCCTTGATATGCAGTAAATAACAACTCAACTTTATTCTCGCAAGATGATAAATCATACCGATTAAATATGGTGGTATGCACTGCTGAAACTGGACTTAAATTAGAACAACTGTCAATTGCCGCAATAGAAAAACTTACCGAGGCCAAATCCGGATTTCTGCTATTAGCAACAAAAGCTTCTACATTTCCACCAAAAACGGTGTCAACTTGTATAATGGCTCCATTTGAAGTTTGATAAATAACATAAGCTCTCACATCATTGGCCAATGAAGCCGTCCAACCAACATAAACCGAATTGTTTGCTGGATTTACTGAAATAGAATCTAAAACAGGTGCGTCAGGTGCTTGGTCGTTGCTAAAATCTCCACCATTAATGTTCGAACGGGAAATACAACCACTTTGGTCAGTCAGCGAAACCTGATAATTAATAGTTTGCAAGCAACCTTGCATAAAATCAGAAGCCGAGTTGGTTTGAGAAGTAGCAAAAAATGCCAAAGCTGCCGGTAATACTTGCTTATTCAACGTGTACGGTAAAACAGAAGTTGTTAAAAGAGGATTTGAAAGTGTTGTCCAATCAATATTAATTTGTCCAGAACCACCATCGGTTGTTGACAAAAACATAGTTGCGATTGTATTAGAAGCAATACTTAAAACGCTACCAAATCCTCCACAACTGGAGCGTGTTCTAATTCTGTAATAAACTGGAGCATTATTAGCATTGGTTCCAGTAAGTGTTGCATTTGTTTGATTAATATTCAACACACTGTCAATCAAAACATAAGGACCACCTGCTGCAGCTGATGAATAAATCATATAAGCATTAAAAATTCCGTCTGGATCTGTTATAGGAATCCAAGATAAAACTACATTTCCATTACTTTGTACTTCGGTGCAGCGCAATTGTGGAGGTGGTAAAATTGGTGGTGCTTCTACCACTACGGCCACGGTAGCTATTTTATATGCTGGAGCCGGACATGCATCATCCTGAAACTGTAATACAAAAGTGTAAGTATTGCTGGGAACATAACAATCGGTCGAAAAATTTACGTGGTCACATGTAGTCTGCCAGTTGAATGTAATTCCGCCATTATTGGCTAGTATTGTTGGAGGAGCAGGATTTAAAGTTGCACATGGAGGAAAAGCACAACCACTTGAAGGGTCATTAAAATTAGCCCCAAATTGCCCACCTGAAGCAGCCACACTTATGGTTTGAGCAATACCAATCGGTAAAAATTCATTATCTGTAGCTGTAATAGTAAAACTTACTAATTCTCCCGCCTGAACAGTATCTATAAATGATGTTTGTTGTCCTGTAATAACATTAACAAATGGTGCTGTAACGGTTGGAGCTGTATTAGGTGAGCATTGAATTACAACAACTTGAATTTCTCTGAATATTTCCGAAACAAGCGTACCACATCGGTATGATTTTACAGAAATAACTGTTACAAAATTTCCAGTATAATTAGAGGTGAAAGAAATTTCTCCGGTTGCGTTATTTAAAGTTGCGGGAATGCTTGGTGGAGTCCCTAGACTTGGACCTGGAAAAGGGCTATCAATACTATAAGTTGGATCAAAAATAATAGAATTTGGCGAAACACCAAGAACCCAAGCTGCACCATTTAACCAATCTAATGGCTGTCCAAATGAATACACCAAAGAATCCTTATCTACATCGTATGCATTATGATTGTACGTAAAAGCGTTACCAGCGCAAATAATAACTGCAGGAACTTGAGCAAATACTGGTGACGAATCAAAGCATGGAGAAGTGTTAGCCCCATTATAAGCATACATTACAGCACGCAAAGTAAAACCTGTAGTACCATCAATCGTTAAGTTACTGATAGCTAAATTCCTGCAACAATCATCAAAAGTAAAAATCCAACCTTGAGGCGGAGGCACGCCTGGTAAGTTGATTGAATTAGAACGAAATATAAACTCTTCTACAGCTCCAGCATCATTCCCATCAGCTGTAACACAACTTATAGTTGGCCCTGAGCCGTTGCATTGTGGAGAAATATCACTATCACTTAACAATTGCATAGAAATAGTTGAAATAGTTGGATGATTGTGCACACGAAGAAAAACGTTGGTATTAAGAGCGACTCCATTACAATCTCTATAAAGCTTCATGGTAAAAATATAATTGCCATTTCCCTGACAGGCCCAAGTTATTTCTCCTCCCATTAAATGCGATGCCTTTGCCTCACCGATGCAAATCGAACAAAACATAAAAATTAATAGGGCAATTCTAAATTTCACGCTTTGTAAATTTATTAAAAATGACTTGTAAAATAAAATGTTTCAAAAAAATAAATAACTTAGCAATGTTAATGACTGATTCATTCTCTTTTAGAAATATCTCTTTCCCAAGCATGAAACGCTTATACAATTATCTTTTACTTCTGCTTTTTCTTGGATTTTCAAATCTAATAAATGCTCAAAGTATACTTGTTTATTCTGAAGATTTTGAAAATGGCCCTGGCTCTTTTGTTTTAAATAATGGACTTGTAGGGAATAATAGTGGTTCAAATTTCTGGGTGGTAAACAACGATTTTACGGGAGCTCCTGTGTATCCAAATACAATTAGTCAGGATAGCACCACTGGTGGATTAATAAACTTTGCTCCTTTTAGCAACTATCTCCATATTACCGATTCTGCTACTTTTTCAGCTTCACCAAATATTGCAAATGCCAATTTTAATCCGCAAGTAGCTTCTGACCGTTTTGCCAGTACAGGACCTAATTGCACCTTAGGAATGGATAGTGTTAGAATTGTATTTTATGCTAATTGCCAAGGAAATCCCGGTGCTTATGGAGAATTGTATTATAGTGCACTTGGAGGTCCATGGACACAAGTGCCTGGGGCTCAGTTTTCTTCTATCAACAAATGGACGTATTTTGAATTTTATAATCCAGTCTTTAATAATTTGAGTGATGTGCGTTTTGGTTTTAGATGGGTCAACAGCAGCACGCAAGAACCTCTTTCTGGCTCCTTAGGCATCGATGGGCTTAGAATTGTTGGTAAATACGACCCTGTTTTATATGATGTTCGATTAGAGCTAGACAGCATTTCTCCAACTACAGTTTGCAAAGGCGACAAAGTTATACTGTTTTTTAGCAATCCAGTGCAGCTTTGTGGTACTGGATTTTATCAAGTTCAGTTATCCGACGAATTTGGAAACTTTGATATTATAACTAATTTAGGAATTTACCAGCTAAACAATTTGAATCCTATTCAAATACTTCAGACTGAAGCTATTCCCTCTACCTTAAATGAAAATCCTTGTTATAAAATAAGAGTGGTTAGGGGAGATATTGACCCGATAATCATTTCTGATACTAGCGTTTGTATAAATGTGGTCGATTGCCCCAACAGCGTTGTAACTGGTTCTACTGCCGTTATATCTAATCCAGCAGATACAGTTTGTGTAGGTAGTGTTATTGACACCAAATTCAATTCTTTTGGAGTATTCGTTAACAACACTTACGTATTACAACTTTCCGATTCTAATGGAAATTTTCCACCAAACCCTAATGTTCTTGGTAATAGCAACGACGATGCAAGTTACCCTGGTGACCCAGGTTCCGTCTCCGGATTAATAGCTGTACAAAACCATCCTATTCCTCCAGGATGTAATTATTATTTAAGGGTAATAGCTACGAGTCCCTACACAATTGGTACGCTCCAAGGCCCATTTTGTATTAGAGAATGCGATATTGAATCCAATAACAAGCAAGATGTTCAATTTTGTATTGACGACATAAACGGCGGCGACACGCTGATAACAGTCGAAATTGGAGTTTATCCCCCACCAGCTACTTATACTGCTCCTAACGAATTCCAGCTCCAAGTGCTCGATTATAATGGTTTTTTTGTAATCAATACTGGTGTTGTTGGTAGCGTAGCAGCAACCAGCGATACTACTGTTTTGTTAACCATACCAAACATACCAAATCTTGGTTCTGTTGGACTTGCTCCTGGTAATTATTACATGCGTGTTGTTTCAACCAATTCTTCGCAAGGTTGGGACCAGTTGGGAACACTTATCAGGCTAACAATTGGAGCTCCAAACCCAACTGGACTTACCATTGATTTAGTAGAAACAGTCCCCCCTTTTGCATTTGTCGATTTTGATTTAGACACTACCATTTGCTTCAATACCGCACTCTTTTTTTATTTACAACCTTTTAAGCCACAATCTACCTACGTTTGGGGGCTCAATAATTTTACTAATTTTTACCAAGCAGTGCCACCTAATCCATATAATCCCGTACTTTTTAATGGTGTAGGTGATTATACTGTTTACGTAACTGAAACAAATTTTGGTTGCGTTGGCCCTGGCTCTGAAATTGCAAAAGTTAAAGTTGTTGGGCCACCTAATGTTTCAATTATTGGTCCTTCGCAAGCATGTGTTGGCGATACAGTGCAATACAATTTGCCTTTAAGCGAAGACACTTACTATGCTTGGAATTCGAATTTAGCAACCGTAATTGATTCCCTCAATAATGAGGTAAATTTCTTTTTTCCAACAAGCGGCACTGTTCCAATTTTTGTTCAAACGGTAAATGATTGTGGTAATCTTGGAAATAGTAGAAACATACTTATAAGACCTCTTCCGAACGCTGATGCAGGAAATGATACCACCATTTGTGAAGCAAACCCTGTTTTACTTTCTACACCCACTGGCTCTTCTTACAAATTTACATGGAGCACAGATAATGATGAGTTTTCAACAAACAGACAAGTAGAAGTTGTTCCAGACAGCACTACAACATACATAATTGAAGTCAATAGTAATGGAAGTTTAGCTTGTACTGCATTCGATACTATTACTGTAAATGTTCAATTTGCTGACACTGGAAAAGTTAAAGTTATAAAAACCTGTGCAGGAGAAAATGTGATGCTCGCTGGCGACTCTTTGGCTTCTTCTTATTTATGGAGCACTGGCGAAAATGCTGCAATTATTACAGTTAAAGATACTGGCTGGTACACCGTTTTAACACAATTACCTGATGAACTCTGTCCTAAACTGGATTCTTTCTTGGTAAAAAATAAACCTTGCTTCCAAGAACTAACTTTCCCAAATGCGTTTTCTCCTAATGGTGACAAGCAGAACGATTATTTTTCAGCAATAACCTCTTTTGCTTACGATGAGTTTTATGTAAAAATATACAACCGTTGGGGCTTGCGCGTGCACGAGTCTATCAATCCTTATTTCGAATGGAATGGTTACGACCTTGCAGGGAATTTATTGCCAGATGGTACTTATTTCTACATTGCTGCTTATAAATATCAAGATAAATCCAAAGAATTTAAGGGATCAGTTACTTTATTAAAATAACTTTGCCATTTAAATTTAGCCCGAATATTTTAGATGTCCGTTTCTGGTAATGCGTTTAATGTTGGTTTATTAAAACGGATTTTATCTTTTACCAAACCATACAAAGCCCAATTGTTTGGTGCAATTGGATTGACTATTTTCTTAGCACTCATTTCTCCAATACGTCCTTTATTGGTGCAATACACACTCGATCATTTTATCATCCTTCCCGATGCTAAAATGCTCCTCACCATGACCATGCTCATGATTGGCGTGTTGTTAATTGAAACCATTGGAAATTTCTTTAGCAATTACATTATCAATCTTTTAGGCCAAAGCGTGATAAAAGATTTAAGAATCACTCTTTTTAAGCACATCAATAATTTTAAAATAGTGTATTTCGACAAAAACCCCATTGGCATGCTCGTAACCCGAGTTGTGAGCGATATGGAAACCATTGCAAGCATTTTTACCGAAGGCGTTGTAATTGTTTTTGGCGATTTATTACAATTGTCGGTCGTGCTTATCGTAATGTTTTACACCGATTGGCGATTGGCTTTAATTTCTATTTCTACCATTCCGCTGTTACTTGTGGCCACACGTGTTTTTAAAAATGGCATCAAATCCTCATTTCAAGATGTGCGCACCCAAGTGGCAAGGCTCAATACTTTTGTACAAGAGCATGTCTCAGGCATTAACATCATTCAATTATTTAACAGAGAAAAAGAAGAAGCCACTGCTTTCAACAAAATAAATAAAGAACATGCCGATGCACATATCCGTTCTGTTTGGCACTATTCTGTTTTCCTGCCAATTGTAGAAATCTTAAGCGCCGTTTCTATTGGCCTCATCATTTGGTTGGGCGCAAGAGGCGTAATTGCTGGTAATTTCAGCATTGGAAACATTGTAGCTTTTACCCTCTTCATCAACATGCTTTTTAGGCCCATCCGCACCTTGGCCGACCGTTTCAATACATTGCAAATGGGGATGGTAAGTTCCGAAAGAGTTTTCCAAGTGCTCGATACCGATGCATCCATGCACAACTCTCCAAACCCAAGTCCAATTGTAATTAAGGGAGATATTGCTTTTAAAAATGTTTGGATGGCTTATAATAACGAAGAATGGGTATTAAAAGACCTCAGCTTTACCATTAAAAAAGGCCAAACCGTTGCCATAGTTGGCGCCACAGGTTCTGGCAAAACTACCATCATAAATCTCATTAATCGTTTTTATGAGTTCAACAAAGGCGAAATTTTAATTGATGGCATTTCCATAAAAGAGTATGATGTTGACCAACTAAGAAAAAACATAGCCGTAGTGCTGCAAGATGTTTTCTTGTTTTCAGATACCATTGCCAACAATGTTACGCTCAACGACGATTCCATTTCAATCAACCAAATAGAAGAAGCCGCAGCAGCCATTGGTGCAGATACATTCATACATCAATTACCAAGAGGCTTCAATTACAATGTTATGGAACGCGGCGCTATGCTCAGTGCCGGCCAAAGGCAGCTCATTGCATTTATTCGCGCCTATCTTTACCAACCATCCATTCTGGTTTTAGACGAAGCCACCTCTTCCATCGATACCGAAACAGAACTAGCCATTCAAAAAGCAATTTTAACCATCACCAAAAACCGAACATCCATCATTATTGCCCACCGACTTTCTACCATCCAAAATGCAGATTTAATTTTAGTACTCGACAAAGGCAAATTAATGGAAAGCGGCAACCACCAGGAATTGCTCAAAAACAAAGGCATCTATAGGAAATTGTACGAAATGCAGTTTCAGGAATAATGTGCTCATTTTTTGGGCGCATTTACAAAACAATACAAGCTTTTCGTAAAAGTTAAGCAATACAATATTGTTTTGTAAACTGTGCTTTCCGCTCCAACACGCTACTCGGCAAAGGGCCTCGCACCGGGTTTCCGCTGCAATCACTGGCGAGGGCCGCATAGATTTTGGGGCTGACATATTTCATAGGGTGAACCCTTTTCCACGGATTGAAACCCTTTTCCATGGGTTGAAACCCATGGCTATTCAGCCCATCCAACATCACAGCAAAATTATTCATTTTTAATTATTCATTCCCCGCCAATTATTAATTATTCCTTATTAATTATTAATTTTTCACCAACTTCCCCTGTCCATCAAACAGCCGTAAATAAATATTTGTCAATTCGACTATGGAAGCAACCTTCAAATAATTTTCAATTTTAAAATTTGTACCAATTATTATCAATTTTCGATATATTTGAATCTCAAAAAACAAAAATGAAATTGATTTTTAACCCTGCCATTTTTCTGTTTTTATTTTTTTTAATGCAGCATTGTTATGCACAAACGCCCCAAAACAAAGATTGTGTAAGAGCTTTACCTATCAATGAAAAAGGAATTTTTAACATCCCTTTTAGCGAAGGTGAAGGTGAAATTATTAATGAATTAACATCATTCACCTCATGTTTGAGTAATGGTGAACGAAACAATATATGGCTAAAATTTATTATAGCACAATCAGGTTTATTAGGGTTTAAAATTAATCCAAATAATAGTGTTAACGACTTTGATTTTGCGCTATTTAACTTGTCAAATGCAAATTGTAGTGATATCCAATTCGACAACACTTTAGAAGTTTCTTGTAATTTTTCAGGTTCTACTTTTCCTACACCTCAAACAGGCTTATCTAACCAGAACGATGGTTATCCTCAAATTAATCCTATGATTGTGGTGGAAACTGGAGAAAGTTTTTACCTTTTAGTCAACAACTATACTAGTACATCAATTGGTTTAATTGCAAATATCGATTTTACAGAATCAACCTGTACCTTCGCCCCCTTTAGCAATGTAAAAGGTAAAGCATTTTTAAACGTGGGTCTTAATTGTGCCTATGGTTTGAATGATATTCCTGCTAGCAATAGTTTTGCAGGTTTAGTAAACACTTCTACCAATCAAGTTTACGAGAGTGCAACTGATGAAGAAGGAAACTTCTCCATTTTTTATCCAAGTATAGCTGGAAGTTATCAGTTAGAATTTAACCAAAACACAGCATTGTTTAATGGATGTGTTTTTAATCCTAATCTCATTGAAAATTATGGAGATTACTTACTCACAGAAAATGCAGAAATTAGTTTATTCAGAGCAGAATTGTGCAATTATATAAAGATTACAAATAGATCAAGTTTTCAAGGAGTATACAGTTCTAAACGATATGTTGTATTACAAAACCTAGGCACAAGCACAATTAGCAATTTAGAATTGACATTAGAGTACTCTACCGGAATTAGTCCAAATAATGTTAACTATCCACATACTTTAAATAACAACCAACTTAAAGTGGCGGTACCAAATATCCCAGTTTTTGGAATAGATACAGTAATAATTAATGAAACATATGCCAGTGGACTTGAATGGACAGATGAAGTTTGTGTAGAAGCATCTATAAACACTCCCGAAACTTGCAGTACTATCTTAGATGATGACCAATTCGAAGTTTATTATGATTGTGCAACTAACACTATTAAAGTAATTAACTTAGGCAACGACTCTTTAAGTGAAAGGTTGCGAATTGTTATTTTAGGTGATGGTTCTCAATATTTTTCCATAGATAGTGTTTTAGCTATTGGCGATTCTATAAACCTAGAAACTGGAATAACTTTTAATACTGTAAGCATTAACTTTCGTAACTCAAGTTATGACCAAATCTTTGAAGGAAAATTAGATTGCTCCACCAACGATACACAAAGAGTATTTAATAGGCTTTTATTGCCCAATCGCTCTTATCGGTATGATTGTGTCAGAATTCCATCTACGCTAAGCATGGAGAAAGTACCTTCCTCAAATAAAGAGCAATACTTTTACCCAAACCCTTGCGATGGAATTTTATTTTCAAAAGTAATTAATTAGCACAAAAGTAATTTTGAAGTTATTGACGCTCAAGGGAAACTAGTGGATGAATTAAAACTCAATGCCGAAAATAATACCTATAGTTTTTCGGATAATCTTATAAACGGTCTATACATCATTAAATCGAAAAACTTAGAATTCCCTCCTCAAAGAATTATGCTAGCACGTTAGAATTTTAAAACAGAAAATTCAACAATTTACTCAAAATGTTGACATTAATATTTTATAAAATTATTAAAACCTGATAACATATTTGGGTTGAAACTATTTTCCATACGTTAAAACCCTTTTCCATGGGTTGAAACCTTTTCCATGGGTTAAAACCCATGGCTATGCAGCCCATCCAACACCACCGCCAATTATTAATTATTCCTTTTTAATTATTAATTTTTTACGAGCTTCTTTCTTTGCAGCACCGCACCTTTATTGCTGATTTCACAAAAATAAACTCCTTGTTTTAGCTCCGAAACATCGATATTGCTGCTTTGGGTAATTGTTTCAGATTTAATAATTTGACCCATAGAATTGTAAAGCTTCAAAAAATATTTTGAATTAATTATTTGTGGTAACTCAATGATGAGTTGAGAGGAAAATGGATTGGGATAAAATTTTATCTTTTCATTGTCTGGGCTTTCAGTTAAGTTTGTAATCAAATAGTTGCAATCTTGCGATGGATGTTGTATTTGATATGAACTGTCTGAATAACATCTAAAATAACCAACTTCACCACCTAAGCATTGCAAAAAAGAAAAACCCAAAAATCCATTTAAACTTCCTATTCTTTCTACAACTTTACCTAAATCCCAATTAAAGTAGTTGTTATCTTCTGATATTATAGAAGACGTATGATAAACTCTTAGAAAAGAATTATTTCTAAAACCAGTTGTGATAGAATCTATTTTAACTCTATAAAGTTTTAGAAGAGAAGAATCAGCAATTCCACCGCAAGAAATATCGAAATTCAAAAAGTTTTCTGGAACACTTAAATTTAAAGTATCTCCTTCTTCAATACTATAGTCAAAATAGAGTTTAAAATTACTATTTTCATAAAAGTACACTTTATTGTTTTGCTCTGAATAAATAACTTCTGTTTCTATTTCAGATGAATTATTTTTTTTCAATGTTAAAACTGTACAATACTTTTGATCGATAATTGTGTCTCTTTCCGCACTAAGTGTATAAAAGCTTACAAAATCATTTGTATTAATGCTCCAATATTGATAATGCCATTTCGCACCTAAAGGAGCAAAGTTTTGCGAAAACACATTTAGTTGAAAACAAATGAACAGAGGAATTAAAATTTTACTGATTTTCATATTTGAATTACAATATAATGACATTAACAATTGCAATAACTTCGCCTGTCACTGAAATACGAAAGTAATAAATTCCCTTTAATAATTGTTTTAGCGAAAGTGAATATGAACCAGATTTGTTAAATTATTCTTAAAGTACTAAAGATCCAATAGAATCGAACATCTGCAAATATCTTTGTGTGCTTAACCTAAACAACACTATCTGCCAAAACTTCAAAAATACTATCGGCAGCACAAATTTTATCTAAAGCAAAATAGATTTCGAATATCTCTCCTTTAAAATTTTGTCTCAAGGTATCTTTATAGAAAAAAAAACGATGAATTAAAATCGAGTGAATGGGTATTTGATTTTTCGGAATAATCAAGACAATCAAAAAATCTAATAGCATTCATCTTATTATGAAAATAGTTGGATACATTACAATTACTAAAAAAAATAAAACTATAATTTAAGATTTACGAAATTTGTTGGGTTAAAACCTAGGTGGATTTTGTCACTATTTTTATCCATGGGTTGAAAACTTTTTCCATGGGTTGAAAACCTTTTCCATAGGTTAAAACCTTTTTCCATGGGTTAAAACCCATGGCTATTCAGCTCACCCAACACCACCGCCAATTATTCATTATTCATTTTTAATTATTCATTATTCATTTAACTTTCGTTATATTGTTTCTCTAAATAATTTACCCCAACTTTGGTAAATGAAAAAAATAGACGTTTGCATTGTAGAGGACTTAAGGGATATTCGTGAAGGATTGATTAGTATTATTAGCGGTTATGCTGATTTTAATTTATTAGGCGCATTTGAAACTGCTGATGCTGCATTTATAGCATTACCCAAATTAAAACCCGAAGTGGTAATTATGGACATTAATCTTCCGGGTATGTCAGGCGTTGAATGTGTGCGCCAGTTAAAAACCACAATGCCGCACATGCAATTTATGATGTTTACCGTTTTTGAAAGTAGTGAGCAGGTTTTTGAAGCATTAGAAGCTGGCGCATCAGGATATTTGTTAAAAAGATCTTCCCCAGCAAAAATAATTGAAGCTGTAATAGAATTGAAAGATGGTGGCGCACCAATGAGTACCGAAATTGCTCGAAAAGTAGTGGCATCTTTCCAAAAACCAACGCTGAGCAAAGAAACTGATGTGCTTACAACCCGCGAAAAGGAAATTTTAGACCAATTGGCAAAAGGACTCTTATACAAGGAAATTGGAGCCAACTTGAATATCTCTACCGGAACTGTGCGCCAACATATTCATAATATTTATGAAAAATTGCACGTTCAAAACAGAACAGAAGCCTTGAATAAGGCTTTTCAGCGCTCTTAATTCAATTGGGCAATTAGTTCTTGCCATTCACCTACTTTTTTTGTTGATTCGCCGAATAAGTGTTTCGCAGCTGTAGCATTCGGAATACGTTTGTACCATAAAATTAAACAAACAATGGAAACAACAGATGATCAAAAAAAACAAGAATGGCCTTACAAAATGTATGAGCCCAGCGCAATAAGCCGAGTAATTGGTGGAGTATTTATTATTTCAATTGGTGCAGTTCTTTTAGCACACGAAATGGGAGTTCAATTCCCGTCTTGGCTTTTAACATGGGAAGTATTGTTCATTTTATTTGGGGTGTACAATTTATTTAAATACTCCTTTAAAAAATTATTTCCCGGAGCAATGTTCATTTTAATTGGAGGTGTTTTTCTAATTAACAATTTTAATCCTGACTTAAATATTACCGAATATTTTTGGCCAGTAATATTAATCATTGGAGGTGTTTGGTTTATGTTTAAACCTAGAAACAGACATTACTTTAATGGTGGCCCCGGAGGTGGAAAATTTAGAAAATGGCAGGAAAAACACCAAGAAAAATGGCAAAATGCCGAAACAGTAAATGCTTCATATAGCACCAATGCTGGAGGTTCTCAAAACACTGCCGATGCAGACCAATTCATGAATAGTACCACCATTTTAGGTGGTACTAAAAAAACATTTTTTAGCAAGGATTTTAAAGGTGGGACTTCCACAACAATACTAGGAGGAACAGATATAGATTTAAGTCAGGCGGATATTCATGGAACGGTTGTGCTCGAATTAAATCAAGTACTTGGCGGAACAAAATTGATTATTCCTTCTACTTGGCAAATAAAATCTGAAATGATAAATATTCTAGGTGGTTTAGAAGACAAAAGAAAGTTTCAAATAGGTGTTCAAACAGAAGGCGAACATAAAATATTATTAATCAAAGGAATTGCACTATTAGGTGGAATTGATATTAAAAGCTATTAAAAATGAGCCTGTTCTATATTAAGTTAACCTATAAAATAATTTCTGAAACTGCGCTTAAATCTTACGAGGAGCAGATTAGAATTATAGAAGCTTCCTCCATAAATTTAGCTTATTACAAGGCAATGAGTTTAGGGAAAAATGATGCCATTGAAAATAATTCAATAGAAACTTCCAAAGTATATTGGGAATTTTTCGGATTAACAGAATTAAAAGAACTTCCGGAAATAAAAGA
>Ga0247836_1001303_pt1 | contig 40743 bp, 22 predicted proteins | sample LaCruzMarch2015__4_FD_187116 | JGI IMG/M metagenome (GOLD analysis project Ga0247836, IMG submission 187116) | Freshwater microbial communities from meromictic Lake La Cruz, Castile-La Mancha, Spain - LaCruzMarch2015_14m | ecosystem: Environmental > Aquatic > Freshwater > Lake | place: Spain... | reverse complement strand
CAATTCGTAATAAAGTCTGAAATTTCATCATACTTTTCCAGAATTGATTCGATTTCCTTGAACTCCCTTGCGACAGGGCTGTCCTGCTGCAAATAGACTGAAATTTTAAGCGTTCCTACTTCAGTGCGGATAAATTTTAAGTCTGCAACTTTCCATGCTGAACCATTTAGCACAAACTTTGACTGTTCAATAAATTTAGGAACGTAAGCAGAATAAAGGTTTTTTGATAAAATCTCCTTCCATTGATTATTATCACTTTCATTACTACCTAAGAAGCGCTTCTTATAGTTGTCTTCTATATGATACTGGATGTCCTTGTATGCATTTACAGAAAAGTTATTGACAGACATATTTGCGAGTTCAGTAATCTCACCCTCAATATTTGAAACATATTGATTTGTAGGTGGTGGTACGTTTGGAACTGGCATGGGTGGAATCATCCATGCCCAGACGAAAAAGCCAATTAAGGCGAATAGCGCAATGGGTAAAATAATTTTTATTGTTTTTATGGTCATTTGTAATTGTTTTTTAATGTTTGTAAATCTTTATTATTGCTGGCTTTTTCTCTGACTTTAAGATCTATGGCTTTAAATTTCTTAAATTTTTCGGAATCTCCCAAATATCTATTATAAAATCCTACATAATCATTATTAGCAATACTTGTTTTTCCTTTAAATAATTGAACAAAGCTATCATAGCTTACATTATCTTGTTTCACTAATTCCCAAAAAGCAGCTTCATCAATAGGCATAAGTGATTGATTGATGCTATTATTAGCTTGACTATTAGAATTGCCATTTGAGGTAGAATGTCCTGCACTTTTACTAGTATTATTATCGTTTTTTGAATTATCGGCTTTCTTAACAGATAAACCAGTTGCTGATTCTTTTTTATGCTTCATAGCATCTAATTCTATATTAATAAAATTAGCAACTTGATTTAAGTCCATTTTTGAAGGATTGTAACTTTTTAGCTTACTACCTATATTTTGTTTTGATTCGATGTCTGTATTAGATAGGCTATCTAAGGATGTCTTTAGTGCATCGGGCAAATCAGAATAATGTATTTTTTTCAACGAATCCAATTTACCCTCATTTATGGCTATGCGAATTTTTAAAGCGTTTTCTATTATTTGACAATATTCCATATTGTTGGTATTGCTGGCTTTTTTGTTTTCCATATCTTTGCTAGAAGAAAAAAGTGCGTTCCAAATACGCGTCAATCCAGTTTTTTCGTTCGAACCTGCCCTTGAAGGGCAATATTTTATTTTAATTGAATCAAGTTTGTCCTTATAAAGTTCAGCCCCATTAGCATAATCCTTAATTCTTTCTATATCATCTAGCGTTATTTTATTTGAAGAACCTGAAATAGAGGAATACACTAATACTGCTATAATGCCAATAACAAAGAGCCCAGTGAACCCTAATGCGACAAGAGTTGTATTTGCTCGTCTTATTCTCTTTTTATCTTTTGCCTCAATATTAGATTCTGAAGCATTATTATTTTGATTACCAATATTGGGTTCATTATTTTGTTTCTTTAATTGTATAATTAACTGATTTTTGACTTGTTCAGGAATAAAAGTCGTATTTATTGAAATTAAATCATCTTTTTTTCCATAAACAATCCATTCATTTTTTATTTCTTCACCTTTAAACTTTATCTGGTTATCTACAACTTCTTTTTTCTCATTTGAAGTAGCTTTATTGCATATAATTTCGGCATCAGTAATTAAATTACTGCTCATATCTTTAACCTGAAAAACAACAATACGCTCCTTTTCACTTAATAATACGTTGTTAATTACTTTTATTTTATTATCAGAAACTTCCAGATAACGCTTAATATTGTCGTCTGTTAGTTTTCCCGTTTCGTCAATTGGAATGAAATAGGCATTCTTAGAATACATTATTCTTATATTATCTTTTTTATATACATTATCATTGTTAGTTATCTTTTTGTCATTAGCCCAAATTTGAATGGTTATGCCATTTTTACCATTACCATGAAACTCTTTAAGTTTATACTTTGTGTTATCTAAATCAATTCGGCCAGTGAGGTCTTTCGTATGGTCGTGCCTTAGGGCATTCAGCGGGTTTTCTGGGTTGTCTTGAAGGTCAGCGTTTACAAAAAAAACTTGCTTAAACAGATGGTAAGCGTCTTGATCGGGCCAATCAAAATATTTTTGTAATTCCTCTTCCGAAGAAAAGTATACATAAGCCGCTTCTGCCGTGCCTTGTATAAAATTTTCAGAATCACCAGATGAATCTGGATTGCCTTTCTTTTTATATGCATCGACAAGAGCTCTTACAAAGGCCCAATCTTCCTGTTTATTTCCAAGATTTCCGCCTATGATATAATCATTGCGATATTTTTCGGCAAGGTCGTCTAAAAGGTTTTTTACATCCTTACCTGGTAATTTTTTTGAGTTGTGTAAATACATTGAAAATGCAATATTTCCGATGGCAGCGCGCTCAGTGTCACGCACAATAATATATTTTGTAAATACACAACCTCCTTCCGCAAACGAAATAGAGTATGCAAATTGACCCACAGGATTACCATCGTTCCGATCAATACGCCTAACATCCCTGGCGATTGAAAAAGGAACATTTTCCGTTTGATACAAAACTTTGTATCCTCCTTTTGTACCATGAACTATGACTTCCATATTGTTTTATTTATTAAAGAAATCAAGAATGCTTTTTTTGCTTGGCCTAATTCTCCCAAGTAGAATTTCAATTATTTTCATTGCTGAAGCGTTATTAAAATCACAAATTTGTTGAAAGTAAACTTTACCTAATGAAAACGGCTCTATCGTTAATCTTCCTGCATTAATGCTGTGCTTTTTACAGTTATCCTTTAAAGTATTCATAAAAGAAGAAAAATTTTCATTGCTTAAATGTTCTCTAGCTTTTGTCAAACGCTCTTCACTTGGGCCTGGCATCAAATCACATTTAGTAAGCACTACATAAATTGCATCGGTAGATTTTCCAAAAACTTCATTGTTTTTGAAAAAAGTAGAAGCCGCTTCTAAATAGTCACCTTGGGTATACCCAGCCGAGTCTGTTCTGTTTCCTTTATCATAATCAATGAAAAAGAAATGAATTTTACGGTTCCCCCCCTTTAAAAACCTATTCAATGAATCAAAAGTATCTTGATGCGATTGGCTCGGTAACTTCAGTCCTGCATTTTTGTAATAAAAACATTGAAAGATTTCCCCACTTAATTCTATTAAAGAAATAGAACGGGTATGATTTTCGTCTGCTTTTTTTAATGTAAATGGTAAATATTGAGTAGTCTCTAATGGGCTTGGAGGTGGTAAAATCGCATGATCACCTACAAAGATGTTTTTTAGGCGCGTCATATAATCATAACCCGGTCCAACAGCAAGATTCAAGAATCCTGATCTATGGGCTGCGCTCAATACAGCCGCTAATGCACAAGTTTTACCGGAACCAGGAATACCCCAAAAATACACCTCCGTGTATCCGTCAGGAATACCATTGGGCGTTTCGCCAAGTTGTAATTGAGGTGTATTAATATTATAAATAGCTTCAATTATGTTTAATGGAATACCAAGATTTGCCAATTCCTGTTTGGATATTATACCGTTTTGCAAGTAACGAATAACTTCTTCTGGAGCGTAAAAATTTGGATTCTGGGCAAGGTTATCCAATATTTCATGCTTTTTCGATTGCTCTTGGCGACGAGCAGATTCTAAATAGTTAATCTTATCCTTTGCTTCTTGTATATACTTTCCATTTTTGTTATTTGTAATGTAATCACTCAATTCCATTTCATTGCCATAACGCGCACGTTCCCATGCATCATCATCCTCTTTTTCGAGTTTCGATTGCAAGTCGACAATTTTGGTCCTTTTGACTGCATCTAAATTGCCAGTTAGCTTTAATTCAGCAAGTGTAACATTACCTTGCTGAATTTCATCAAAAATTTGCTCTGCCGTCAGGCTTGAGACATTTGCAATAATTTTTTGCTTATCCATATTCAGTTATTATAGCATTAATTAAATTACCATTCATTGTCCCCTTTACTAACAGTGCCAAAAATCACCTTAAGCCCGGGGTAACGTGAATCGCGGCGTGTTATATAATATGAAAACAACATAAGGAAATATAAAAACAGAGCAACAGCCAAAGAAAAAATTGTAGGACTGTCCAATTCCGTGAATTTGTTTGTAACATCAGCAAAAGTTATCGAGAAATCAAAATCGTCTGCAACTTCTCCTTCTGCCCTGAATGAAGAAAATTGTTTTAGTTGATTTTTCCAATCAGTGAGGTTATTATCCAACTCATTGATCACGGTTACGATACCGATCGGTTTCCAATTTTCAATGGTAGATTTTGATGAGGAAAGCCAGGTAGAATCAACTATCTTTATATCTTGGTAATTGGAAGGATAAAGTTGGGCTTTCAAAGAAAATATTTTATTTTTAATCTGCGTGATATCATCAGTTCTATCCACGAAGCCATAATCTTTGTATTCTTTTGGATTGATATTTTTGGATGCCACTACACTATTTAAGCGGCTTTTGTAAATTGTAAGACGGTTACTTGCATACTTTTCATAGTCCGTAAAAAGGCCTTGTGCTTGGGTAATATTCTTTACAACCTTTTGCTGTATATCTGATTTTTTTTCATAAACAGCAAAATTGTGGGAAAAAGGAAGTGTAGCAATAAAAGCCATGCATACAAACAAAAACAATATAACCCATTCCCAAATAATGCAAGATTTGAAATTTCGGCTGGTTTTTTTCAAAAGTTTTGCTATCAATGCAAGTCCACCCAATATAAGGGCAAGCGCACTAGCCCATACCACACTTAAGGTCGTTTCACCTAATGAAATAAAATTAAAACTTAGGTAGCAAAAGAAACCAAAAATAATGGCTCCCAATACAGTAAGCAAATCTGCTAATGAAAATTTAGATTGGTTCATTTTTATTTAAGATTTTTCACGAGAGTTATACAGCTCAAAGTACGGATTTTTTCCAAACTGAAACATTTTTTTATCGTTAAGAAATTTTAAATTTTTGCTTTTGACGTTTTATAGGTGATTTTCAGTGTAGTTGACGTTCAACCTCATTTAGTTGCCTTTGTAAGCGCTCACGCTCTTTCAATAAATCATCCCTTCTGTTGTTTGAGACCGGAGGATTGTTAGGATTATCTGGATTTCGAGGACTATTTGTGTTACCCAATGTGAAAGTACATATCTGTACACGTCCGTCATCTTTTTTTATTTTCCCATTAAACACTTCATTTTTTATACCGTGTTTTACGGTGATTGTGTAAGGTGTTTCTTCAATAGCAGGCTCGTGTTGTTTATAAAACCAAAGATAAACTTCGTAAGTCCCGTTAGGTGCACCGCCTTGCTGCCAATATATATTTTCAATAGGAGTATTGCTATCGTTTGGATCAACGTTCATATCAATTTCAAGGAATCCGCCACTTGGCACGCGCTTGTTTTTATACCATACTGCGTTTCCTTCAGGGTCAATACAGGCTAAATCCAAGTCATTGTAATTGTTCCAACTCAAAAGCAGCTGTACTTCGCCAGTGGAAGGTGTTTCCGGGCGAGTGCCACAGTCTTTAAAATCGCCCGACTGAACTTTTTGCAATGCTTTATCCAACTGTATCATGTTGCCAATTTTTCCATTTGAAGGAATGCCTGTACTTTGTAAAATACAAATAATTTGTTCTGGACTAAGGTCTTCATTCAAACTTTTCATCAAGGCAATAGAGCCCGCAACAATCGGGGAAGCCATACTTGTACCGTCCATTGCAGCATAATCATTGTTTTCAACAGAACTGTAAATGTCAACCCCTGGAGCAGAAATGGTTGAGTAATCACCATAGTTGCTAAAACCAGTTTTTTGATACGGTTGATTTTTTTTATCAACCGCCGACACGATCACAAAATTTTTCGGACGATTTATCGGATTAATCCCTGCAAGCATATTGTTGTTGCCTGCAGCAACGACGATGATTGCTTTATGTTTGGCAGAAATTTTCATGACTTCATTCCACAATCGTTCCTCCTCTTTAAAGCGGTTGTCCTGTAGATTGCGTTGCTCTTGTTCAGGTATGGTTCCGTTAAATTCCATGCCTAATGAAACATTTATTACATCAGCGCCTTGATAAAGTGCATACAGAACACCATCCAAAACAGAGGTCGTAGTCATTAAGCCTTGTTGGTTTGCAACCTGAACTGGCATGAAAGCACATTCAGGCGCGATGCCGCAAATTCCCTTTCCATTGTCGATAATGGCCAAAGCAGTGCCTGCAACATGCGTTCCATGATCAACTTGCTGGGCGAACACATCGTTTGAATGCCCCCAAACATTATAAGGCATTACTACTTTGCTGCTAAGTTCGGGGTGGTTCAAACTGAAACTATTATCTACAATGGCGACAGTAAGTTTGCGTGAGCCCCGAGTTATGTCCCACCCTTGGGGTGCTTTTATTGTCTGCAAATACCAGGATTTGTTTGGGTCACTAAAAGCGGGATCGTTAGGGGTATAATTAGATTCAAACAATGCTTCATCGAATACAAAGAGTTCGTATTCGGGCGAGAGTTTTAACGGAATTTCGTGTTTCAGTGTCGCTCTTTCTTCCTTGGGTACTTCGATTTGCATACGTTTTACAACATCATCGTAATATACTACTTTGTATTTTTCTTCAGGATATTTTGCTTTAAAATCCTTTGCCAAGTCCATGATGGATTTGCTTTCATTTTCCATCAAAATATTTAAGCGATTATCGATGATTGTTGGATTTCCAGGTTCACGAATTATCCTTGAGGAATCGATTGGCGGCAAAACGCCTTGATATGGTGGCAACACGTCCTTATATTCGGGTGGTGTCGGAGCGGGTTTGTAGGGATCGCCCGGATTATAAATACCTCCTTTGCCAACATTGGGGTCGTCATTTATCCATGGCTTATCGCCTATTGGATAAGGAATTTGTGTTGAAGCGCTATTACAACTGCGAAAGAGCCAACAAAACAACAATAAAAGCAATACCAACAAAAGCAACCACAACAACCATTTCAGACAGTTCCTACCCATAAACAATCCATGCAACCAATTCCATAGCCTTTGATACCATGGTAGCGATGGTGGAATAGTAACGGCGGGTGGGATTATACGATATTTTGCTGTAAATTCTATGTCATTATCAACACTGTGATTGTTTGGATTTTTATCCCAACCAATAAATTCGTATCCTTCTCTCGCCTTAACTTCGGGGACTTCATTTTCGTCAATGATATCATTAAAGCGTTTTGATAATTCTGGCGATCCATTAAGTTCTCCATTATCCCCTTCGTTAAAACGAACTTTAAAAGGATTTACAGGTGGCTCTTTGGGATCATCTGGTTGGTTATCACTTGCAGGTTTTTCTGGTGGTTTTTCAGAATCTGTTGAGATGCCTTCATCAATAGGTGTTTCTGGGTTGGGTTGCGGTTTCTTCTTTTCGGCATATTGAATTTTTACGGCAATACCAATTGACAATCTTACGTTATCGCGCAATTGCATGCCCCAAATGCCCAGCACAGTTATACCATCAAAGCAGAAAACAAAATCGTCATTTATAAATTTGATTGCATTTTGTAGAAATTCTGCTTCGCTCGTTTTGCCTTCTTGCTTTAGTGTTTGGATGGTGCTATTGAAATGACTTAGCGTATCATTTTTTATTTGCTCATATTTTGTATATTCATCTTCCTTTAACTCTGAAAGGCGTTGCGGTGTTTCGTTAAATGGCTTTGAAAACCAAATTATCGAATCTCCTTCAATTATTGGCTGTGCCAAAAAATGACGATATTTTTCGTCAATCCTTGTATTTACAACATTTTCAATTGCATCGTAACGGTCAAACAAAGTATATCCACCCAAACCCTGAATGGATTTAAAATAGGTTGTATATTTTTCGCAACTGCAAAGTTGTTCTTTCCCTTTAACTTTTGGCATGACGGTTAGTATTTTATGGTTTTACACTCATCGATAATTACTTTGAGTTTTTCGTTGTCCTTAGGATTGAATTCTGGCACGCCGATCGCCGTAACAAACCCTGCTTTCAATAAATCATACCATAGTTTGTAATTTCGATAGTTGGGCAAACTTTTGATGGACTCAACCGGAAGCGGGTTCTGATTGAGTAACTCGGGCAAATTACCCATTTTGGTAATTAGATCTGCTGCTTCAGCAAGGTTATTATTTTCAAACGTTAATTGCTTATGTTCCCAAAATAAGCCTGAAGTTTGTTCACTTACCTTTTTTAGATCATTAAAATCGGACTCGGAATAATATTCCAAACCAACCGTGTTTATAAACTTATTAACAATTTCTGTACTAATATCGGCAATCATTTCGTAAATATCCTCAATATTACGTCCACCAACAACCTGTCTCCTAATACTCTCATCAATAATTTTAGAAATTTGTAATTTTTTAAACAAAGCGCGTAACATCGCTAAAATATCATGCAAACTATTTTCGGAAAACACTTTAGATAGATTTCGCTTATTAACAACCATGTATTCCTCAAACCAATAAGTTTCTAATGCTTCAGCTAATACTAACGAGAAATTTTTTACGCGCTCATTATTGCCATAAAACAGTTCATTCAAATCAATATCCTCGGATTCAAAATATGCTTGACAATCCTCTTTGGTTTGCTTTTCATAATGTACTCGCAAACGCTCTAAATTTATATCAAAATTATCATTAGGGCTTAGTTGAGATACATTCATGCGTATTGCACTGTATTTGTCCATATCAACTTTATCTTTGCGTTCAATATCACGAATCTTCAGGAGAAACAGATTATAAACTGCACTTTGCGGGAGCATCAACTCGCTCATCATAATCCCAAAAAAATAGGGATTTTGTCCAAAGGCAATATCTAAATTAGCCTGAATACTTCCCGCTTTCGATATTTCTTTTGCTAGCCTTGCACTTGAATCCGAGTCATGAAAATATTTTTTCAATTCGTCGAGAATATTCTGTGTAATGTTGTTGAGTTCATTAACGCTTTTTTCTGCTATGGCATCATTTATATTGTTAGCTGCAATGGTTAATTTTTCAATAATCAATTGCGTTCCATCCTGATTTAAACTTGAGGCTCTATCCCAGGATTCGGCTGGGTTTTCAAAATGCCGTTTTACAAAATCGTACTCAATAAAAGATTTGCGTAAATCATTCCTAAAATCAGGATAAATTTCAGGGGTAATTTCTTCCTGTTCTTTCTTGCTTTCATTGTAACCTCTGAATATTTTACTTTCTGTATCTGATGAATAGAAATAATCGCGTAACAGGAAGATGTTTTGAAAATTATTCTTACTTAAAGTCCAATCAGTTAACCATTTTTTTGAACCAAATACTTCATTAAAAACTGTTATAAAACGACGTTTCCAGCGACTGATTCTGTAATCAATGTTATCTATTCTATCGTTATTAAAATCGAATTGTAAATCAATATTTAACATTGTAGAAATTACAAAAAGAGGCGGAACCTTAGATTTTTCTATAAAAATATTACGTTCTTCTGCGGTTTTTCCAATCATATCGCCAATCCAATTATTTAACAATTCAGGAAGAATATTTTGAACTTCTGACTTTTCGCTATTTTGGCAGAATAATAGGATGTTTATTTTTTCAGAATAAGAATATTTGTTAAATAGATAAGCAACTTTGCCACGCAAAAGCATCTTTGGAATCTCTTTATCAATAATTTCTTCTTCGTGAATCCCCAACCTGTTTCGCGCACCTGGAAAATCAAGCAAATCGGTGTTTTTCAAAAAAGGCTTACTTATCTCCAATTCGGCAGGTAAGCGGAAAATTAATTCTGCCGTTAAAGCACATAAATAAGATTTTGAAAAATTATTGATAGTCTTTTCTGACCCATTTTTAACTACCAAAATAGAAGTATCTGATTTATAATTACGTTCAGAACCGGTATCTGCTCCATATATTTCATGCAAGCGAGCAACATCTAAAAGCGTTCCGTTATCACGCAAAGCGGCATCTATTGGCAAATATACGACATCAGAAAATTCTAGTTTTTCATATTGCTCGAGCAATTCTGAAAACAATTTGGTGATTTTTTCATTTCCATTCCAAAGCAGTCCAAAAATTTCACTCCATTCGTTTGGTTGTGTTCTTGCAATCAATGAAGGGATTCTATTAAAGAAAGTAGAATGTATTATATTAGTTGCCTTGATTGAAAAATTTGAATGAAAATAGTCATATATGTCTAAAACATCATCCTCTCCAATTAACGTTTGTTGCGGTAGTTTTTTTTCATATTTATCGCAATATTCTGAGATTTTTTCGTTAATTGTATCGCTTTTCCATGCAATATCAATTTTTACTTTCACATCATTGTAATAACTATCGCACAGTACGAGCACTAAATCAGCCGGGGAAAGCAGTTTGGCTTTTACCGAAAATGCAGGATTTATCCATTCATAGTTGGTAGAAAACCGCGTCACCAGACTAGTTGCTTCTGTTTTTTTCCCGATTGGATTAATTTCATTGATAAAATCATAATTATTGTTTTCGCCATCAATAACGGTAAACGGCTTACCACTTTCAGACAGCAAACTACCAACAAGATAGGATTTCCCCATCTGACTTGCTCCATAAATTGCTGCTGCGGGATTACCTTCTAAAGTTAACTTTTTTTTGTTCAATTTACGCCGGAAATTTACGAAATTGCGGTACGCAATTTCACCTTTTTGACCGCCCATCGATTTAGTTTCTTTAACCCAATTAATGGATTTGTCAATTATATTAAGTTGGATATTGATCTTTTGATCCATTGCTTTTGCTTTTATTGGTGGTTAATACTTAAATTTGTAAATTCGCCAGTGTCAAGCCAATAACCATCACTTTCGATCATACTTTGTACTTGCAGCGAAAAATATTCTAAAGGCAAATCTTCATGATTGCAGTCTTCAACTGTTTCAATTCTTAAAGTTTCCTTGTCCTGTTGATAGTTTTCTCTGACAATATTGAATTTAAAAGGACTTAACTTTCGAAGCCGTTCAATCTCATTCTCAGTTGCGTCGTTAATCTGTCTTTGATTATGCTCTTCTAATGCCAGTTTGTTTTTTATACGTTGTTCGATTTTATCTTCGTTAAAATCAAGTATATAGAACGGACGAGTAGGATAAGATGGAGAATTCAACTGACGTGTCCAAATTCTTAATGGCAACTGTGATACTGCAATCGTAGTATTATTTATCTCTGGAGCAATAAATGGTTTTTCGTTTTCGTTTGAGGCAAAATATTCCGTTGTAGATAACATCTTTTTCTTTAACTCACCCAAATCCAACGAAAAACCTTCCAAACTACCTCTTTCTGAAGCAAAATTACCAATCATCGCACCAACTGCAACTATTGACTTGGAATCATTGAAATATCCTTTACCATTTTGGAAAGGGTACCAGGTACCAACTCTGTAATTATTTAAGGTTATTAACCGATTGGGAGAAACAGCATAATATTTAAGGAATAAATCTGACAAAGGTTTAAGTGATGTTGGGCGTCCAGACAGCAATACTATATCACAACCATAATACGAAAGTACAGTAGAAATTTTACTTATTAAAGTATCGAATGTAGTTTCTACTATTTTTGAAATAATTTGTTTATCATAGTCCAATTGCAATGTTTCAAATGAAAAGTCAAAATGTTTTTGGAAATGATCCAAAATTCGATCTGAAGGTCGGTTTATATCAAAAATATCATTGAACGTCAAACTTGCTTTTTCAACTTTGTTTTCGTTCAATAATTGAAGGAAATGAGATACGATAGGTACTGATATTTGCAAATTGAAATCATTACGTATTTGACGGTCAGTTACCGATTGTCGTGCGTTATTCTTGCCAAAGAAGTCTATAATTAGTTTTGACAAATCACCTTTCCCAGAAATTTCCAACTTTTTTTGAATGGCCGCATATTGCCCTTCAATTACAAGTTTACGAATCAAATCTTTTATTAAATCATCTCCAGCAATGTAAAAACTTTCCCAAAACAGTGGTACAGGAGTCAAAACGCATTGTTCTGTATCACCGTATTTGTAAGCAGCAATCATAACATCCGTTGTACCAGCACCGATGTCAACAGATCCTATGGTAAGTGATTTTTGGTTGTAACCCTCTAAATCTTTCCGCACCTTGCCATAGAAAGTAAAATATTCTTTATATTTGTTTTGATAGCGCTTTGTTACTTCTGCAAATAGATACGCAAATTGTGCAGAAGTTGCTTCATCATATATCCATTCCATCCGTTCTTCCTTATTGGACAGATTCTTTACAGCGGGAATTACTCTTACTTCCTCACGGGCTTGAATTTTATCAATTTCTTTGTAATAAGTTCCTGCATAAAAACGGTCTAAAATGATAGCAGCATCTTCCGCGCATTTTCGCAAAGTAATTTGTTCTTCGCGAGACATAGCTGTGGGACAGGTGATGATAATTCGACCTATTCTGCGAGGGGTGTTTTCATTTCCCCACTTATGGCGAAAGTCATAACCGTTGATTTGCATTTTGGCTTGTGCCAAAATTTCCAGAAAACCAAAGGTCATCAATGCCTTGCGAGAGTAAAACTGAACCGTGCCTCCGGTTCCGTCTGTGTTCAAGGATCCATCTGCATTTAACTGCTCTGAAACACCTTTAATCCAAATCGACTTGCTTTGTTCGCCCGGTAGGATTACAAATTGCCATTCCTTTTGTTGAGGTTTACTGTCCCACAGGTAGCGTTTTGGGCTTGAAAAAGTTGTAATTTTTTCAGCTCCCGAATTCAGACTTACAGACTTATGTATAAGTTCGTTTGCTTCTTTTCCCAAACGCACCATACTTGGAAAAACGAATTGAGCACTACCTTTAATTAAGCTACCACCAAAATCGGCTTCACGAAAAGCCAAACGCATGTCGAAAGAATCAATTTGTCGGTTAATCTTACCGTTAAGGACTGGATTTGAAAAGTTTTGCAAAGCTAGTGGCTCTACTTTTGTAAAATCGCTTTCGTCAAACAAAATAGCACAAGTACGCGAGTTCCCCATATCCACAACCAAATCAACGCTACCGAAAGCCTCATTTTTATCAGAAAATAAAGTTATTTTAGGTACCACATTTAATTGCTGAATATACCCTATCAAGTATATATATTGTGCAAGGTAACTTAGCTTTGGCTTTTTGATTTTTAACTCATCAATATTTTTTACAGTTGGGTGGAATAGTCTCAATACATATTCATCAACCCATTCACAGTTGTGCAATTTGGAGCAAAAATCAACCAAGGAAAATTCATTGTTACACAGGGCAAAATCTTTTGATTTGTCGTATTCACTTGCAAATACAGGTTCTTCATTTAGATCCTCATTTTCAAAAGTTTCTCTCTCGTAAACCGTACGGGTGTCGAAAGCCAATAAAATATTGTACTTTTTTGTATTACCAACTGTACTTTCAGGGATTAATTTAAAACGACACCAATTTGTTGGGCCAAAATCAGATTTACCATTTTCATTTATTTTGAAAAAAGGGACTGGTAACCATACATTTTCAAACTTTTCAAAACGACACTTATTTAATGACATTGGAAAGCAATCTGACTCTCCGTCTTCGCTTTCCATTACCATAATCGTTTTATTTCCTTCTGAATAAAAGTCGTCCTTAATCTCTTTCCATTTGTAAGGAATAAACTTTTCGTTTTCCACTCTGCCTACTTTACCATCAACTATATAGCCAAGCAATGATAAATCACGCTTTTTCACCCAAATTTGGTCATCCGAAAAATTGTGAGCGATTTCCAATTTTAGTTGTTCATCTTCTACCTCAAACCATTCATGAAAATACATCTTGAAGTTGTCATTCAAGTTAATTTCCAAAGGAACAGTATAATACTGAATACCTGAGTTTGCAATTAGATTCATATAATTAAAATTTGGTAGTGTATCCAAGTGTGTGATTTTGTACTTTGCACCCAATAACAAGTAAAATGGTAACGAAAAAAAAATGTTGTGCGAAATGCGGCTCGGATCAAATCGTGAAAAATGGTTCAAATTGAGTAGGTAACCACAAGTATAAGTGCAAATCCTGTTGTGGTATTCATTCGTTCGTCTGCTGAGTGGTGTAATAATCGTTAATTTTTAGCACTTTATATTTTTCTGTTTTCACCGCGAACTACCGCTTTCCCGCACCAAAACGATATCCCAAAACCCACACTTCGTCTTTACCCCCATTTCCACCACTTATCCCGCACTTCGTGTTTTTACTTATCCTTTAGGTGCGGGAAAATCGGCTATGTGCCACCACTTCCCTGCAATACCCGGCGTGCATGTCAGGCACGCTTCGCGTTTCATAAGTGGGGGCTGTTGTTCACTTACGGCATATGGTGTCATGTGGCAAAAATATGCATGCATCACCATACAGCCAAACAAAATACAAAAAAAATTTACCGTATAAAATGGCCTGTTGGCCAAATGATTCATCGGTCTTTCGGTCTCGCCCGGGTCTCTGCAGGATTTCAATGATGCATGCACCTCAGCCGTCTTCCCGCTTACATATTCCTTCTATACTGCCCCCCCACCGCATACAGCGCATGGGTAATCTGACCCAGCGAACACGTTTTCACGGCCTCCATCAAGCCTTCGAAGATGTTTTCGTTGCGCACGGCTAAGGCCTGGAGTCGGCGCAGCACCGCAGGGCCTTGTTCGGCGCCGGCAGCGTGCAGGTTGTGCAGCGTCTGTATTTGTTCTTCTTTCTCCTCTTCTGTGGCGCGGATCACCTCGCCGGGCACAATGGTGGGCGAGCCTTCTTTGCTCAGGAAGGTGTTCACGCCGATGAGCGGCAGCTCGCCGGTGTGTTTGAGGGTTTCGTAGTACAGGCTTTCTTCTTGAATCTTGCCGCGCTGGTACATGGTTTCCATGGCACCCAGCACGCCCCCGCGCTCGGTGATGCGGTCAAACTCCAGCAATACGGCCTCTTCCACCAGTTCGGTGAGTTCATCAATGATGAAAGCGCCCTGTAGCGGATTCTCGTTTTTGGCTAATCCCAACTCGTGGTTGATGATGAGCTGTATGGCCATGGCGCGGCGCACCGATTCCTCGGTGGGTGTGGTGATGGCCTCGTCGTATGCGTTGGTGTGCAGCGAGTTGCAGTTGTCGTATATGGCATACAGCGCCTGCAGGGTGGTGCGGATGTCATTGAAGGCGATCTCCTGAGCGTGTAAGCTGCGGCCCGAAGTCTGGATGTGGTACTTGAGCATTTGGCTGCGCTCGTTGCCCTCATACAGGCCTTTCATGGCCTTGGCCCACAGGCGGCGCGCCACACGGCCAATGACGGCGTACTCCGGATCCACGCCATTGGAAAAGAAAAAAGAGAGGTTGGGCGCAAAATCGTCCACCTGCATGCCACGGCTCCGGTAGTATTCCACAAACGTGAAACCATTGGCCAGCGTAAACGCGAGCTGGGAAATGGGGTTGGCACCCGCCTCGGCAATGTGGTAGCCGGAAATAGACACCGAGTAGAAATTCCGTACTTTCTGATCGATGAAGTACTGCTGCACGTCGCCCATCACGCGGAGGCTGAATTCGGTGCTGAAAATGCAGGTGTTTTGGGCCTGGTCTTCTTTCAGGATGTCGGCCTGCACGGTGCCGCGCACCGATTGCAGGGCTTTGGCCTTCAGGGGTGCGTACACCTCGGGGGCCAGCACCTCGTCGCCGGTGATGCCCAGCAGGAGCAGGCCGAGGCCGTCGTTGCCCTCCGGCAAATCACCCCGGTACTGGGGCCGTTCGAGGCCTGCACGGTCGTATTTTTCCTGTAGCTTGGCTTCCACCAGGTGTTCGAGCCGGTGTTCGCGGATGTACATTTCGCACTGCTGGTCGATGGCCGCGTTCATGAAAAAAGCCGCGATGGTGGCCGCCGGACCGTTGATGGTCATGGACACCGATGTTTTCGGGTCGCACAGGTCGAAGCCGGAGTACAGTTTTTTCGCGTCGTCGAGGCAACAGATGGACACGCCGGAGTTGCCGATTTTGCCATAGATGTCGGGCCGGTAATCGGGGTCTTCACCGTACAGGGTCACGGAGTCAAAAGCGGTGGACAAGCGGATGGCGGGCATGCCGAGGCTCACGTAGTGGAAGCGGCGGTTGGTGCGCTCGGGGCCGCCCTCGCCGGCGAACATGCGCGTGGGATCTTCGCCCTGGCGTTTGAAGGGGAACACGCCTGCGGTGTAGGGGTATTCGCCGGGCACGTTTTCCTGGAGGTTCCAGCGCAGGATTTCACCCCAATCGTGGTATTTGGGCAGCACCACGCGCGGTATGCGGGTGTGGCTCAGGCTTTTGGTGTGGGTTTCCACGCGGATGTCTTTGCCACGCACCTGGTACACGTATTCGTCGGCTTTGTAGCGGCGCTTTTTGTCTTCCCAGCCTTCGAGGATGCGCTGGCAGTCGCCGTCGAGGTCTTTGTACAGGTCGCCGAAGCGCTGCTGCAGGGCATCGGTCAGCGCTGCGGGCGCGTCGCTCTGTTTCAGGGTGTCTATGGTGGTGCGCAGGCCGTACAGTTTGCGGGCTAAGGCCACCTGTTTGTCCACCCAGTGGTCGTATTTGCGGTTGTTTTCGCTGATTTCGCTCAGGTAGCGGATGCGGGCGGGGGGGATGATGTATATTTTTTCAGACTGTTGGTCGCCGGCCTCGAAAGTGGATCGAAACTGGGTGCCGCAGCGCTCATCGAGCAGGTCGATGATGCGTCGGTACAGCTGGTTCACGCCGGGGTCGTTGAACTGGCTGGCGATGCAGCCGAATACGGGCATTTGATCGGTGGGCGTGTCCCAGGCATTGTGGTTGCGCTGCACTTGCTTGCGCACGTCGCGCAGGGCGTCGAGGGCGCCGCGTTTGTCAAACTTGTTGATGGCGATCACGTCGGCGAAGTCCAGCATGTCAATTTTTTCCAGCTGGGAGGCTGCGCCAAACTCGGGCGTCATGATGTAGAGGCTCACGTTGCTGTGGTCTACTATTTCGGTGTCGCTTTGGCCAATGCCGCTGGTTTCAAGCAAAATCAGGTCAAAATGCGCCGATTTGAGCACATCCACTGCCGATTGCACGTATTTCGACAGCGCCAAATTGCTCTGGCGGGTGGCCAAAGAGCGCATGAACACCCGCGGGTTGTGGATGCTGTTCATGCGGATGCGGTCGCCTAAGAGTGCGCCGCCGGTTTTGCGCTTGGAAGGGTCTACGGAGATGATGCCGATGGTTTTTTCCGGAAAATCAAACAGGAAACGCCGCACCAATTCGTCTACCATGGACGATTTTCCGGAACCGCCGGTGCCGGTGATGCCTAGGACGGGTTTAGGAGTTGAGGGGTTGAGGGGTTGAGGGGTGGAGGAGTTGAGGAGGGGAGGAGTGGAGGGGTTGAGGGGTTGAGGAGTTGAGGAGTTTAGGGGTTGAGGAGTTGAGGGGTTGAGGAGGGCGGGGTTTATTTTTTCTTCGAAAAGGGCGGGGTTGTTTTCGGCCACGCTGATGAGTCGGGCGATGGCGCGGGTGCGCTCGGCGGTGTTGGTGGAGGCGAGGAGTTGGAGTTCGTCCGTGAATGTGTCGCCGACGGGGAAGTCGCACTGCTGGAGCAGGTCGTTGATCATGCCCTGCAGGCCCATGCGGCGGCCGTCGTCGGGGTGGTAAATGCGGTTGATGCCATAAGCCTGGAGTTCTTCGATTTCAGCGGGCAGGATGGTGCCGCCGCCGCCGCCGAAGAGTTTGATGTGGCCCGCGCCGCGTTCGCGCAGCAGGTCGTACATGTATTTGAAAAACTCCGTGTGGCCGCCCTGGTACGACGTGATGGCGATGCCCTGCACGTCTTCCTGAATGGCGCAGTCGACAATCTCTTGCACACTGCGGTTGTGTCCGAGGTGAATGATCTCGGCGCCGGTGGCTTGCAGGATGCGGCGCATGATGTTGATGGCGGCATCGTGTCCGTCGAACAAGCTGGCGGCGGTGACGAGGCGGATTTTATGGACGGGCTGGTAAGGCGGTTGCTGTTGCATGGCGTGGTGGTAAGGCAGGCGAATAAGTGCGCACACAAAGGTAAGGCGGGCCGCTTGATTTGTTACATCAATTCAGGCAGATGCGCCCACCCCCGGATGTGGCCGTCTTTGGTTTGAATGTGTTGTGTTCCGGCGTACAAGAGGTAGCTGTTGTCGGGATTATTGCCGCTCAGGGCATTGAAAAACCGTATGTTTTTGAAAAATTGGGCGTTGTAAGTCATTCCGGATTTGATTTCCATGGGATACAGGCTCCCCCCTTCGTCAATGAGCAAGTCGATTTCATTCCCGGTTTGATCTCGCCAATAGTACATGTTGGGCCGAATGCCCTTGTTTAGCGATTTTTTCAACATTTCTACCACGATCCAGTTTTCAAACAGCGCTCCGCGGATCGGGTGGTTTTTCAACTGCTCGGTGGTGCGGATGCCAAGCAGCGCGCACACAACACCGGTGTCGTAAAAATATAATTTGGGTGTTTTCAGTATCCTTTTGTTGTAGTTTTGGAAGTAAGGCCGTAATTTGAAAGCAATAAAGCTGGTTTCCAACATGGAAAACCAACGGTTCACCGTTTTATGGTCTAAATCTGCTTCATTTCCAATATTTGTTTGGTTGTACAATTGCCCAATCCGTCCGGCGCTGAGTTCCAAAAAAGTACGAAATGCACCCACGTCACCAATGTTGATCAATTGACGCACGTCGCGTTCGATGTAAGATTGGATGTAGTTTGGATAATAAAAAGCCGGGTCGATTCCGGCTTCATACAAACGGGGATACATGCCTTTCAGCAGGTAATCGTCGATGGTTGGCTGCTGAAAAGCCGTATGTTTCAACTCCGTTTCGGAAAAGGGCAGGAGGGTAAAAATGGCCACCCGACCGGCTAAACTTTGGGTGATTTTTTCCATAAACAGAAAATGCTGCGACCCGGTCAGCACAAACTCCCCGGCCCGACCGCGGCGGTCGGCTTCCAACTGGATATAAGAAAACAGCGCCGGAACATATTGGGCCTCATCCACGATAAGTCCTCCCGGGAATTGTTGAAGGAAATACTTTGGATCCTGCTCCGCCAATTGCCTCAACTCGATATCTTCCAGGTTGGCGTAGGCAAAATGCGGAAAAAGTTGCTTGACCAAGGTCGTTTTGCCAGACTGACGAGGGCCGGTCACGCTGACCACCGGAAACTGAGCCGCCAATTGGCGTATGTGCATCGCTATTGATCGATCAATCATGTTGCAAATGTATGGAAAAAAGTTTGACAGATTGGGAATCCAATTCCCAATCTGTCAAACTTTTTTCCATGCCTCTTTTCAGCCAATTGCCCCTACCTTTGCACACTCCCAACTCAAAACTCCCAACTCAAAACTCCCAACTCAAAACTCCCAACTCAAAACTCAAAACTCAAAACTCCAAACTCCAAACTCTCAACTCAAAACATGAATTACCTCACCCTCGAGCACGTCACCAAGTCTTATGGCGAAAAAATGCTGTTCAACGGCATTTCGCTGTACATCGACAAGGGACAAAAAATAGGCCTGATTGCCAAAAACGGCACGGGCAAAAGCACGCTGATGCGTGTGATTGCCGGCAAGGAAGGCAGCGAGGGCGAAAACGCCAAAATCTTGTTCCGCAAGGACATCCGGATCGGCTGGCTGGATCAAGACCCCCATTTTCCGCCGGGCATCGATGTGCTGGGCGCGGCGCTGGACCCCGCAAACCCCCTCGTGCGCATCATACAGCGCTACGAACGCGCCCTCGCACACTCCGAAAATACCGATGAACTGCAAGCCGCCATGGCCGATATGGACCAACACCCGCAGGCCTGGTCCTTCGAGTCGAGCGTCCGTGAAATGTTGTTCCGATTTGGCCTCGAAAACATGGAACAGCCGGTAGACAGGCTTTCCGGTGGCCAACAAAAACGCCTCGCTTTAGCCAAAATCTTGCTGGAAGAACCGGACTTCCTCATCCTCGATGAGCCCACCAACCACCTCGACGTGGAGATGATCGAGTGGCTGGAGGAATATTTACAACAGCCCGGGCTGACGCTGTTTATGGTGACGCACGACCGGTATTTCCTCGAAAATGTGTGCGACAGCATCATTGAACTGGAAGGCGGACAGCTCTACCGCTACAAAGGCAGTTACGCCGATTACCTCGAGAAAAAGGCCCTGCGCGAAGAAGTGAACGCCACCACGTACGAGCGCCAGAACAAACTGCTGAAACACGAACTGGATTGGGTGCGCAAAAGTCCGCAGGCGCGCACCACCAAAGCCAAGGCCCGCGTCGACTCGTATTTTGACCGAAAGGAAAACAACGACACGTTGAAGGTCAAGAAGGATGAAATGTCGATCCAAATCAAAGAAAACTGGCTGGGCGGCAAGGTGGTGGAATGCCACAACATGGGCAAAACCTTTGGCACCAAAATCCTCATCGAAAATTTTAACTACAAATTCAAACGCCGGGAACGCGTGGGCATCGTTGGGCCCAACGGCGCCGGAAAATCCACCTTTTTGCAGCTGATCACCAAAAACCTGGAACCCGACACGGGTAAAGTGGTGGTGGGCGAAACCATCATATTTGGCCATTACCGCCAGGAAGGCATCCAGTTGGGCGAGGACAAACGCGTGATAGACGCCGTGCGCGACATCGCAGAGGTCATTCCGCTCGAAAAAGGCAAGGAACTCACTGCCGCGCAACTCCTGGAGCGTTTCCTCTTTAGCCGATCTCAGCAACAAGTGTACGTCAGCCAACTGAGCGGTGGCGAGCGCCGCAGGCTATACCTGCTCACTGTGATCATGAAAAATCCCAACTTCCTGATCCTCGATGAGCCTACCAACGACCTCGACGTGCTGACCCTTCAGGTGCTGGAAGATTTTTTGGACGACTACCCCGGGTGTCTGGTGGTGGTGACGCACGACCGGTATTTTATGGACAAATTGGTCGATCACCTCTTTGTGTTTGAAGGAAAAGGCGTTATCCGAGATTTCAACGGCACCTACGCCGAATACCGCGCCATCAAACGCAGTGAAGCCTTGGACAGTAAAAAAGTACCCGACAAAATCCAGGCAACCGCAACCGTGCCCGCCGAAAAAAGTCCGAGCCTGAGCAGCACCGAGCGCAACGAGTTCAAAAAACTCGAAAAAGACATTGCCCAGCTCGAAGCACGCAAAAAAACCATCCTGGAGCGGTTTAATGCCGACAGTTTAGGCGCCGACGAGGCCGCAAAACTCTCTACGGAACTGGGCAGCGTGCAAGCATCGCTGGAAGAAAAGGAACTGCGCTGGCTGGAGTTGGCAGAGCGTAATTAAACTAAGCTTCCTACTTCGGCGTACGGATAAATCTCGTCGTAGCGCTTCACCTCGTGCATCCACACGCGTCGGTACACTAATCCGCGGTGCAGTTGGTCGGGCCGTTCCAACCCGGCGGCACCCAACAATTCTACAAACGCTTCCACGGTTTTGCGGTGGTAATTGGCCACGCGAAACTTCTTGTTGTCTACCACCAGGCCCTTCATCAAATCGGGGTTCTGGGTAGCCACGCCGGTCGGACACGTATTGGTGTTGCATTCCAGCGCCTGTATGCAGCCGAGGGCCAGCATCATGCCCCGGGCGCTGGAGCAGGCGTCGGCCCCCAGCGAAATGGCCCTGAACAAGCTGAAACCACTCAACACTTTTCCGGAACCAAGCACGCGGATGTCTTTGCGCAAATCAAACGCCAGCAAGATGTTGTGTACAATGGCTAAGGCATCGCGGAAAGGCATGCCCACGTGGTCGGTAAACTCCAGCGGCGCAGCGCCTGTGCCGCCCTCGCCGCCGTCTACGGTGATGAAATCCGGATAAATGCCCGTGCTGCGGATGGCCCGGCAAATGTCTTTGAACTCTTCCGGATTGCCGAGGCACAGCTTGAACCCAACCGGTCGCCCTCCGGCCAGTTCGCGCATTTGCTGAATGAGGTTGAGCATGCCCACCGGATCTTTGAATGCCCGGTGGAAAGGCGGCGAATCCACGCGGGTGTGCGGCGTGACTTTTCGGATGGCCGCAATTTCCGGCGTATTTTTTTCGGCAGGCAGGATGCCGCCGTGTCCGGGTTTGGCGCCTTGCGACAGCTTGAGTTCGATCATTTTGACCTGCGCGGGCGCCACTGTTTCGCGGAACAGCTCAGGGGAAAAGCCGCCATCATCGGCCCGACAACCGAAATAACCGGTGCCGACCTGGTAAATGAGGTCGCCGCCGCCTTCCAAATGGTACGGGCTGATGCCGCCCTCGCCGGTGTTGTGCGCAAAACCGCCCATCTGTGCGCCGTAGTTGAGTGCCTGCACGGCGGCCTTGCTGAGCGAACCGTAGCTCATGGCGCTGATGTTGAACACGCTCAAATCGTACGGCTGTGTGCATTGCGGCCCGCCCACGCGTACACGGGGGTCGTGGTTGAGTTCGTGGAAATTTTTGGGATGGATGCTGTGGGCCATCCACTCGTAGCCTTCGGCGTACACATCGAGCTGGGTGCCAAACGGAGCCGTGTCCACCTCTTTTTTGGCGCGTTGGTACACCAATGAGCGTTTGTCGCGGTTGATGGGCGTACCGTCGGTGTCCGATTCGATGAAGTACTGGTATATTTTAGGCCGCATCCAGTCGGCAATGTAGCGGCCGTGCCCGATCAGGGGAAAGTTGCGGAGGATGGCGTGGCGTGTCTGTACCATGTCGCGCAGACCAATGGCCACCAACGGCCCCACCAGCAAAAACCATGCGAAATGATAAGGCGAAACAAAAATGCCCAGCAGCGACACGACTGCAATGGCTGCTGCTGAAAACAGGATAAAACCGGTACGCATACGTTTGTTATTATTTTGCGCGACAAAATAAGCCGCCAGCATTAATCCAGTGTTATGCTTTGTAAAAGTCTTTAACTTTGGGTGCAAAAGCTTGCGCACACATGAAAACGACACAAATCCTCATCCTCCTTTTCCTTGGCGCAGGCATCCTGCGCGCGCAGGAACCGTGCATCAAAAACGGGAGCACCTATTTCATGTATGCCAACGAGATCAAAGCTTCGTTGAACGCCAATGGAAAGCTGTTCAACGCAAACAACTCCGGCGCATTCTCCGCACCAAGCCAGGGGCAAGACATTTCCACCTTTTTTGTCGCCAACTGGTGGCTCGCCGGGCTCGACGAGGCCAAAAACCTGTTGTTGAGCACACCTCAATATGGGAGTGGACGACAACCAGGGCCACTCGACGGTGCTGGCAATCCAGCAGGCAATTGCGATGACTGGAACCGCGTGTTTGCCGTCAAACGAACCGATATTTTCAATTGCATGGCGGAAGTGCCTTTTTTAGACGCCCAAACGCTCGTAGCTAAATATCCGAGCGTGGCCGGATGGCCTGCAAACGGCAATCCGCACCTGGAAGCGGTATACGGGTTTCCCCTGCCTGCCGATCCGGTGAAGCTGGCGCCGTTTTTCGACGCCAATACAGACGGTCTGTATGATCCGCTTGATGGCGATTTCCCGGTGGTAGAATTGCTCAACATCGCCCCGTTTGTGCCCGACGAGTTGGCATGGGTGGTGTACAACGATGCCTTTGGCGTTGGCCCCATAGGCATGGAATACCAAATGACCGCCTGGGCTTTCTCTACCCCCACTTCGCCGGTTATGAACCGAACGCTGTTTATCAACCACACTTTAGCCTACAAATCGGCCGTTCGCCTCGACAGTGTATCGCTGGGGTTGTGGGCCGATATAGACCTGGGGTGCGCCGAAGACGATTACGTAGGCTTTCTTCCGGAACAAAACGCCATGATTGCATACAACATGGACCCGGTAGACGGGTTGCCGGGTTTTAATTGTATCATAGGATCCAGTTTTAGCGACCAAATTCCGGTGCAAAGCGTAACCTTATTAAACCGGCCATGGGATAAGTTCATGTACTACAATAACAGTTTCCCTAGCACACTTCATCCTGCTGCCACCCTTGACCCAAGTACACCTGCTGCGTTTTACAATTACCTGAACGGAAGCTGGCGCGACGGCACACCGCTTACAGCAGAAGGCTCCGGATACAATCCGGGACTGCCCAATCCGCCCGCTGACTTTGCTTTTCCGGGTAACCCGGCCGACACCAGTGGATGGAGTATGTGTACCAGTAGCCTTTCATTCGCCGACCGAAGGGTTTTGGGTATCGTACAGTTTGACTCCATGGTGCAGGGCCAAACCCATGAATTCCTTACTGCATGGACTTACCACCGGGAGTATGCCCTTCCTTGCAATTTGGGCAACAGCATTGCTGAAATGGACAGCATTCGGCTTGCTTACAACAACAACTTTCAGGGCATTGTGTCGGCAAACAATATTCCCAGCGGCAGTTTCAACGTGGTGGCGCAACCCAATCCGGCATCAAACCAGGTGTGGTTGAGATACAAAGGCGTGCAGCCCGACTTTGTGTGGGTTTTTGATCAATACGGCCGCCTGTGGTACAACAACTCCGCGCCGACGGCCGATGAAGTACTCATCAACACCGCCAACTGGCCTGCGGGCATGTATTTTATCCGTGTAGACAATGGAAAGACGCAACGGCGTATTCCGGTGCTCGTGGTGCATTGATAAACATCGAATAAAGTTAACATTGTTTTAAAACAAAGGGCCGTAGGTTTGCAGCCGTAATTTTGCCTAATCAATTTGCCATCGGTACTACCCATCTGAATACCTTTTATTTTAAACCTTGTTAAAAGGCAATCTTTCTGCTTTGGCTTTCTTACGGGTTTGATTTGTCGCATACCCGGCATTTTTTTTAATTTTATTGATGACGAAATCGGTTTGGCATTAATTTTGGCCACCTTTTCGTGAAAATCCTGCCACTCTGCCTTCTGGCCATGCATCGGAACGCACACCACGCGATTACCTAATGCTTCTTTAGGACATCCTCCTTTATCCTTTTCCACGCGCTTTTCTGCAATCCGCTGCCAACGGATCAGCCAATCCTGTATCCTTTTCCACGCGCTTTTCTGCAATCCGCTGCCAACGGATAGCCCAATCCTGTATTCATTCGCCCATTTGTCTGCTGCTGCACGCACCGGACAGGGGAAGGTATTGTCACTTTTAACCATTTCAACACATATTGAATGAAAATTTTCACCATTAGCCCAATGCTGAAAACGACAGGCGATGCCTGTCGTAATGCCCTGACCATGTGGTCATTGACGCTGTTGTTGTGCATCGCAGGTCTCTCTGCGGCCAACGCCGTCACCGTAAGCGGCCGCGTTTTTGTGGATGTCAATGACAACGGTATTCAGGACAACGAACCCGGACGCAACTCCATCTTTGTCCAATTGTTGAAAGTGTTTCCCAACGGGGAGCAGCAGTTTGTGAATGCCGTTTTTACCAATGCAAACGGTGAGTACCAGTTTACGTTGCCTGGTGCCGACAACTACCGCGTGTGCTTCGGAAATCCGGGCAATTTCTATGTCGTAAGCCCGCCCAATGCCGGCAACGACGATGTAGACAGCGACATCGACGACATCGTGGGCTGCTCAACGTACTTCACTTCGGGCTCAGAAGACATTGACATCGATGCCGGTTTTGTACCCGGGCTGGATATCCCTTGTGGCACTACGTTCTCCCATACCATCAACAACCTGGTGTGCGCTGCCAACAACGAATCGTTTTCGTTCAACCTGAATGCTGTAGCTACGCCCAATTCTTCGGGTTGGACAGCTTATGTAAACGGGGCCAACACCTCCGGCGTGTACAACCAAAACAAAGCATTCGGTCCATTTAACATTGCCGACGGCGCGGTAACCATCACCATTGCCGACAACGGTGACCCCAACTGCTTTTACACGTTTACGGTGGAACTACCGGTTTGTATGCAAGATGCCGACAATGACGGTGTAGCCGACGAAGAAGACAACTGCGTGAACAATGCCAATCCGGGACAGGAAGATGTTGACAATGATGGAATTGGTGACGTTTGTGATCCCGTCAACAACAATCTGGGCCAGGTCATCACGTACGTATGGGACGACCTCGACGGCGACGGCCGACAGGACGCCAATGAGCCAGGCCTGGCTGATGTAACGGTTGAATTGCTCAACAGCGCCAATCACGTGGTTGCCAGTGCGCAAACCGACGCCGACGGCGTGGCCTCTTTTTTCAACCTTGGCGTGTATTCATCGGCCAAACTCAAGTATATCAAGCCTGGTACCGGCTATTCGTTTACCAAAAAAGACCAGGGAAGCGATTTGTTGGACAGCGACGCCGACCGCAACTCCGGCCGTACGGGTTCCTTCAACATCGCTGCAGGTGCCAACATCACCAAATTCGACGCCGGTATGTGGAGCCCGGGTACCATCGAAACATTTGTATGGAACGATTTGGATGAAGATGGCAGGCAGGATGCCAACGAGCCCGGCATCGCTCAGGTAGAGGTAAAATTGCTCGACAGCGACGATGATGTGTTGCAAACAGCTTACACCAATGGTGCCGGCATAGCCACCTTTACAAACGTACCGACCAACCAATCGTTGTACCTGCAATACGACGAAGTAAACGATTTTGAATACACCGACGACAACCGCGGTGGTAACGATGAATTGGACAGCGATGCCGACGACGACGACGGCGAGACGGGCACCTTCAAGTTGGAAAAAGGCGCTGCTTTGGTGACCAAATTTGATGCCGGCTATGTATCGGAGGAAGAAGAGGAAGAGGAAGAAGAAGAGGAGGAGGAGGAAGAAGAATGTGGCGAGCGCAGCGCGCATGGTTCGTCCATTGAAGCAACCTTGTTGGATGTATCGGCGGGTTCCATTGCGCTGTACCCCAACCCGGCCCGCGGCGCGGTGCGCATCCAGTTGCCACAGGCTGTTGCCACCACTTCTGAAGTGTTGGTTTTTGATACCAACGGTTCATTGGTTGCACGCATCGAAATGGCGGCAGATCAGCAGATTGCAACGCTTGTTTTTGCCGACTTTGACTTGCAGTCGGGCATTTACCACATCAAGGCCACTTCTGGTGATGTGGTGATGACGGCAAAATTGGCTGTGATCAAGTAAAAGTAACCCATTGGGGTTTGAACGATAAACACAAAAAAAACCACGGATTGTACCGACAAAAAAGGTGCAATTCGTGGTTATTTTATGTGGGCACAATCCCGTGCCGTTCCAGCAACTGCAAAAAATCGAATCTTGATATGGCGCGGGAACCAAGCGACTGCAGGTGCTCGGTATCCTGCTGGCAGTCAATCATCGCTACCCCCTTGCGCTCCAATTCCTGCACGAAACGGATGAAGCCGGCCTTGGAAGCATTAGGCACAGTAGAAAACATGCTTTCCCCAAAAAAAACTTTTCCGATCAAAATGCCGTACAAACCGCCCACCAGTCGGTCCGCTTCCCACACCTCTACCGAACGCGCATATCCCATTTGGTGTAGGCGGACATAAGCATCTACAAAAGCCGGGGTAATCCATGTGCCAGCCTGTCCGGGCCGTCGGGTGCTTGCGCAGGCCTCCATGACGGCCTTAAAGTGTAGATCAAACGTGTAGGAAAACTTCTGCTGGTTGAAAACAGAGCGCATGCTTTTGTGCACCTTCAGGTCTGCGGGAAACAATACCGCCCGTGGATCGGGTGAAAACCAAAAAAAATGCCCGTCGTCTTCAAACCATGGAAACACCCCCGAACGGTAGGCTTCCAGCACCCTTTCCGGACGCAGATCGGTACCGACCGCCAGCAATCCGTCCTCATCAGCCTGTTCGGGCGGAGGAAAGGAAAGGTCATCATCGTCTAACCAAAAAACAGCCAAGGGGTTGTGAGGTTTGGGGTATAGGACATGGGGGATGAGAGTAAAACATTGGCAAATACCGCACACCTCTCCTCATCCCCCACACCTCAAATCAATTTTCCCACTGTACTACGCGGGTTTTGGCCCACTGGTCGCCAAGGCGCAGTTTTTGGTCGTTGGTGAGCAGTACAATCAGCTCAACGAGTGGGAAAAGGGGGATGAACAACACGATGTTGCGGAGGATGGACGGGCCCCAGTTGTTGGTGAGGGGCTGATCGTCTTCAGCTGAAACAGCACGCAGTTTCATTACTTTTTTGCCGATGCTTTGGCCATCGAGGAAAGGCAGCGCATCGCGTGTCAGCAAATACGCAAGGCCAGCAATCCAGCCCACAAAGGGAACAATGGAGACGACCGCGACCAGTACAACATCAATCAGGTAAGCGACGATGCGGTTGCCGTCGTTGGCTACCATGCGCCTTTCTGTCAAGGGGGAGGTTTGATCAAGAATATCCATAAGGTTTGTTTATTAGGTGACTTGTTTATTAGGTGAGGTGATTGGAGCGTAAATGTATCAAGAGTTCAACAAATGCCCAAATAAACAAATAAACAAATCCACAAATAAACAAATCCACAAAAACCCTAAGCGCCTTCTTCCACCACGGCCGAGAGGCCCCTGTCCACCAGTTGTTCGCGCAGGGGAAGCAATTCTTCCTTAAGCCCGGTTTTCACTGTGGCCTTACCTTTAAAGTGGATAATCAGGGAAAGTTGTTCGGCCTGTTCCGACGTATGGTTCAATACCTCGGTGAAGCACTGAATCACCCATTCAAAAGAGTTGTGGTCATCGTTGTACACGATGATGTGTGCGGGCACGCCGGAACCAATGTCTTCCAGTACCAATACGTCTTCATCTTCTTCCCAAAGCGGGTCAATAGCGCAGCGCAGCGGCAGGAGGTCCGACAAAATGAAGGTTGAATGTATTGACATGTCCAAGTGTAATGCTGATAGCAGAAAACCAACTGGTGGAAATTAGTTCAGTGTGTCGAGTATTTTTTTCACGGCATCGAAGTCCGGCATGTCGCCAGCATTCTCGAGCACTTCTGCGTATCGGATCAATCCCGCTTTGTCCACCACAAAAGCAGCGCGTTTAGACACGCCCTTCATCTCGTAAACGAACTCTTTGTACAGGGCGTTGTACTTTTTACTCACGGTTTTGTTGAAGTCAGACAACATGGGGAAGTTAAACCCTTGCTCCTGCTTCCATTTATCCAACACAAAAAGGCTGTCTACCGAAATGGCCAGTACCTGCGCGTCTAATTTTTCGTATTCGGCCAACCCGTCGCGCAGTTGGCACAGTTCTTTGGTACAAACACGGGTAAAAGCGGCTGGGTAAAACAGTAAAACAACATTTTTTCCGCGAAAGTCTTTGAGCGACACTTGGGTTTTGTCGCTGGCACGTAAAGAAAAATCAGGTGCTTTGTCGCCGGATTGTAACATGGTACACTGTTCAGGTCAGGATGGTTAGCCGGAAAATACTTCGGCGGCGCAAAGATATAACTTTTAGTCGGTTAGTCTTTTAGTCGGTTAGTCTGCCCTGATTTTATTTATCTCAAAAACCAAAGCAGAGCCGACTAACCGACTAAAAGACTAAACTAAGCGCTGCAAGACTCGCAGGTTGGATCGTCCATGCTGCACACCTTGCCTTCCACCTGGTCGGGGGTGAGGGCGGTCATGGGAGCCGGGGTTTTGCTGACGCTTACGGTGGCGGGTGTTGTCGATTTGTTGGCCAAAAACTTTTGCTGGTGTTTTTGGCTGAGCGTAAACTTGATGGGGTCGGTAGCGGCCTTGCTGCGCAGGTAGTACATGCCCGTTTTCAGTCCTTTTTTCCAGGAATAGAAGTGCATCGACGACAGTTTGGCAAACGTGGGCGCTTCCATAAACACATTGAGGCTTTGGCTTTGGCAAATGAAAGCGCCGCGGTCGGCCGACATGTCGATGATCACCTTTTGGCTGATTTCGTAAGCGGTTTTGTACAGGGCGCGTATTTCCTCGGGAATGTCTTCGATGTGCTGGATGGATCCGTTGGCGGCCATGATGGCCTCGCGCATCTCGTCGTTCCACATGCCTAAGCGCACGAGGTCGCGCATGAGGTGTTTGTTCACCACAATGTGTTCGCCCGACAAGGTGCGGCGGGTGTACAGGTTGGACGTGTAGGGCTCAAAGCATTCGTTGTTGCCCAAAATCTGGCTGGTGCTGGCCGTTGGCATAGGCGCCAGAAGCAGCGAGTTGCGCACGCCGGTTTTCATCACGCGCTTGCGAAGCGCGTCCCAATCCCATCGCTTGGAGGGCTGCACGCCCCAGAGGTCAAACTGGAATTCGCCTTTAGACAGCGGTGAACCCGGAAAGCTGCTGTAGTGCCCATGTATTTCGGCCTGGTTGCAGCTTTCAGTCATGGCGGCAAAGTAGATCGTCTCGAAAATGTCTTTGTTCAGTTGCTTGGCTTCGGGGCTGTCGAAGGCGTAGCGCATGAGGATGAAGGCATCGGCCAGGCCCTGCACACCCAGTCCGATGGGTCGGTGGCGCAAATTGGAGTTGCGCGCTTCGGGTATGGGGTAGTAGTTGATGTCGATAACCTTGTTGAGGTTGCGCGTGACCACCCGGGTAATGTTGTAGAGCTCCTCGAAGTTGTACACGCCGTCTTCCACAAATTTGGGCAGGGCCAGCGACGCGAGGTTGCACACGGCTACTTCATCGGGTGCGGTGTACTCAATGATTTCGGTGCACAGGTTGCTGGAGCGGATGGTGCCCAGGTTTTGCTGGTTGCTCTTGCGGTTGGCGGCGTCTTTGTACAAGATGTATGGCGTACCGGTTTCGATCTGGCTTTCCAGAATGGCATTCCACAACTCGCGTGCTTTCACAGTGCGGCGTTGGCGGTTTTCCGTTTCGTAGCGGTGGTACAGGGCTTCAAATTCGCCGCTGTGCACGTCGAACAAACCGGGCGCTTCATTGGGGTCAAACAAGGCCCAGTCGGCGTCTTGTTCTACGCGTTCCATAAACAAGTCGGGAATCCACATGGCGTAAAAGAGGTCGCGGGCGCGCATTTCCTCCTTGCCGTGGTTTTTCTTCAGTTCGAGGAACTCAAACACGTCGGCGTGCCAGGGTTCGAGGTACACGGCGAATGCGCCTTTGCGTTTGCCCCCGCCGTTGTGCGCTACGCCCACATGGGTTACATAGCTGTGGTTGGGTTCCACTTCAAAGTCCACCGTGATGCCGTCGTAGTCTTTTATCCGTTCCACTTTGTCCACACGGCTGTACACACTGTTGTCGTGCGTGAAGTACGACACATATTCGCCTGCCGGCAAACCAAACAATTCGGTGATGGCTTCCACCTTGGGGATGCGCAACACATAAGATATTTGTTTGGTAGTGATGTTTTTGTAAGAAGAGACATTCCCAATGCGGTCGCGGATGTTGCCGCTGGTCAGTATGCCCAGGCGAAGCAACATAAACCGAACTGATTCGATGACGTTGCGGGAGGTCATGTCCAGCGCGATCTCAAAATTTTCCCGGTTGCTGATGTTGCCGTCTGTTTCGATGATGCCGCGGACAATCTGCAGCGTTTTTTCGCGCGGCAAATACAACATGGTGGGGTGTATGCGCTTCTGGTCTTGTTCGTCGTACAGCATGGCACGGGTAACCTTGAGGCCAAGGTGTGCCGACCACGTGAAGCGTATTTTTTTGCCTTCCACGCTCTCCGTCCAGCGCAAGCCGCATTCAAACAGGTATTGGCGGATGAAGTTAAGGTCGTCGGTTTCTGCATTTTGGGTGATGTGCGCCTGCTTGCCGTCTTTGCTGAGGTGCCCGTCGCCAATCATCATGCCATAGAAACGACAGTCGGTCAACCCGTACTGTGGAACATCGTACGCAAAATCAGGTACCGCAAACGCAATCAGGTCGTTTTCATTCAGGTCTTTTGCTTCTACCCATTCCGGTTCCAGAAGGCCTTTTTCCAAACGGTTGGCAATAACATTGTGGTTGATCATCTTTTGCTGGTTGCGCAACACCAGAAAAGGGTGTTCCGCAGTAACCATAACAGGCTCGATGGAGTGTTTTACGCTGATGGAAACCATCTCGCCCTGGTGTGCGTGGTGCATCACACGGGTCACCTTGTTGAATTCGCCTTCGTGCGTGAGCATCTCTTCACCCAACGCCACTTCCGCTATCTTTTTTATGCCCTGTTTGGTATACACGATGGTATCGGGGTGGAAACACTGATCCACATACCGCGCCGTATCGTTGTACACCCGCAGCATCGGAATGATGCCGTTGGACGTGCCGCCGGTGCCTTTGATGTACGATCCGGTGGCGCGGATGTTGTGGATGCTGAGGCCGATGCCGCCGGCGCTCTGGCTGATGAGGGCGCTGCGCTGCAGGGTTTCAAAAATGCCTTTGATGCTGTCTTCCGTCATGCTGAGCAAAAAGCAGGAGCTGAGCTGGGGTTTGGGCGATCCGGCGTTGAACAGCGTGGGCGTGGCGTGGATAAACCAGCGCTCGCTCATGAGGTTGTAGGTCTCGATGGCGGCGTCAATGTCTTCGCCGTGGATGCCCACCGACACCCGCATAAAGAGGTGTTGCGGCCGCTCGGCCACGCGGCCGTTCATGCGCATGAGGTACGAGCGTTCCAGGGTTTTGAAGCCGAAATAGTCGAAGTCGAAGTCGCGGTCGTAAATGATCGCGCTGTCGAGCCGTTCCTTGTTGGCCATGACCACCTCGTAGGTCACGTCGCCAATAAGGCCTGCGCGCTCGCCCGTTTTGGGGTCTACGTAATGAAACAGGTCCTGGATCACTTTGTGAAACGACTTGTCGGTTTCCTTGTGCAGGTTGCTCACGGCCACGCGGGCAGCCAGGAGGGCATAGTCGGGGTGCACGGTGGCCATGGAAGCGGCCGTTTCGGCGGCTAAGTTGTCGAGCTCTACGGTCGTGACGCCGTCGTACAGGCCCATGATCACTTTTTTGGCAATGTCGATCATGTTGACGTACTCGGTGTCGAGGCCGTAAGACATCTTTTTGAGTCGGGCGGTAATTTTGTCGAAGGATACTTCTTCGCGCCGGCCGTCGCGTTTTATAACTTGCATCATGGGTTGAGGAGAGGAGGAGTTGAGGAGAGGAGGAGTTGAGGAGTTGAGGAGTTGAGGAGTTGAGGAGTTGAGGAGTTGAGGAGTTGAGGAGGGCTTCGCTTTAGAAGTCGGCGTCGGTGGAGAATACCTGGTCTTCGCGGTTGGTCATGACGCCCGCTTTTTGGTAATCGCCGACGCGTTTTTCGAAGAAATTGGTTTTGCCTTGTATGGAAATCATGTCCATCCAGGGGAATGGGTTGGGCGTGTTGTACACCTTGGGGTTGCCGAGCGACATGAGCAGGCGGTCGGCCACAAACTCGATGTATTGGCCCATGAGTTCGGCGTTCATGCCGATGAGGGACACGGGCAGGGCGTCGGTCACAAATTCTTTTTCAAACAGCACGGCTTCTGTGATGATGGCTTCCACCTCCCGGGGGTCGAGCTGGTGCTCGAGTTTGGAGTAGAGGAGGCAGGCAAAATCGCAGTGCATGCCTTCGTCGCGGCTGATGAGCTCGTTGGAGAAGCTGAGTCCGGGCATAAGGCCGCGTTTTTTGAGCCAGAAAATGGCGCAGAACGAGCCGGAAAAAAAGATACCTTCTACGGCGGCAAAGGCGATGAGGCGGTGGGCGAACGTGGGGGCATTTTCAATCCAGCGCAGGGCCCAATCGCCTTTTTTGGCCACGCACTCGAGGTTGCGCAGGGCGTTGAACAGGAAATCTTTTTCCTGGGCATCGCGTATATAGGTGTCGATGAGCAGCGAGTACATTTCGGCGTGGATGTTCTCTATGGCTACCTGGAAGCCGTAGAAACAGCGGGCTTCAGGCACCTGCACCTCGCGCATGAAGTTGATCACCAGGTTTTCGTTGACGATGCCGTCAGATGCGGCAAAAAACGCCAGCACGTGTTTCACAAAGTGGCGCTCATTGTCGGTGAGCTTGTGCTCCCAGTCTATGAGGTCCTGGTTGAGGTCCACTTCCTCCACGGTCCAGAAGGAGGCGACTGATTTTTTGTACCATTCCCACACGTCGGCGTGTTTGATGGGAAAGAGGACGAAGCGGTCTGGGTTTTCCGCCAAGAGGGGTTCGATGGTTTGCATTTCTTTTACCATGCTTTTGGTTTTGTGGATACGCCCGGGCGTACCGTCATGATGTACTTTAAAATCGATTACAAACAAAGGTCGCGATCCCGCTCCCCAAGGTTCCGCGAGGGTTCCGAAGGGCAAACATTACCCGCAGTAAAGGGGCTGTAAACGTAAAAGCGTTGTGAAGGGACGGATGACCGCAGACGCAAATGGGGTACACGTTTTTTTGCGTCGAAAGCGGTAGCGAAAGTACCGGGTTTTTTTCAAAAAACGCAATGATTTTTCCACATAATGTTAATAAGTATCACAAAACACTGTTTTTCAATTAGGTAAAAAAAGATGTTAGGTTACCAACAATGTTAGTAACTTTCGTAAACATTTTTTGTGGTTGAATGCCGTGTGTTTCTTCAGCAAACGAAACCATAGCTTGTCTGGATGCGTTTGGGGGTTTTGGATGGGTATTGATTTACAAAATGAAATCAGTGGTAACAACAATGCGTTGACCGCATAGAATTTAATCATTTTTTAACATTAATGATAAAACCGTTGCGAACAAGTGACGTAAATTTGTTGGTCGTAAAACTCCTCGCCATTCTAAACTTTGTTATCATGACGCTCAACCGCTCAACCGCTCAACCGCTCAACCGCTCAACCGCTCAACTAGACGTTTTTATTGTTTAGTGTTATCAATCCTATATTTGTGTATTGCTCAAGCTCAGACAATACAACAGTGCGGAGTTGATGGAATAGGGCCAACAGAACGATCAGCCATCCTCAATTCGCTTCCTCAGGTTGTGCCAGGCACGTCAAGTTCTAGCCCTTGGAAAGTTTGTTTATGGCTTTACCATTTAAGGTCTTCAGATGGAGCTTCTCAACATTCGAACATTAATGTAAATTCGATATTACCGGCCATTAATGCGCATTTTAATGGACTTTTTGAGTTTTCTGTTTGTGGGACTACCGTAATTGATGATGATCGATTTGTTAGTATGGATGTAGGTACAACACCATCAAGTGACCTCAACGACCTCAATAGTTATATCGCAACATTGAACAATACACAAGCAAGCGGATGTATACGGGTTTGTTTGTCTAGTAGCGTCTGTACTGGCCCTACTTGTTACAGCGGATGGGGAATTAATGGGGTTAATGATGCTCAAAATGCGGGAATATATGTTGCTGGACTTAATGCTTACCTTTGGAGCCATGAACTGGGTCACTATTTTACGCTTCCGCATACATTTGTTGGTCCGGCAACGCAGTATGTTAACTCTCCTGTAATTATAAATGGTGCCTCGTTTTCCTGTTATCAAACGGGAGATGGATTTTGTGATACCCCTGCGGATATAAATTGCCTCACAGGCACCTGTATTCCACTTTGTTCAATGGATGATCCTCTGGGATATCCATATTCGCCAGATCCCACGCTTTTAATGAGCTACTATGATGTATGTGCGAATCGGTTTTCTGGAGAGCAAAAACAGGCGATGAGAACATTGTATCTATACCATCCATATTATGAATCAATCCGTCAATCAGTCCCAGAATGTATTTATCCAAAAATCGGATTGATTGAACGAGAGTGCGTAGACGATCCACTTTTCCCGAATGCTTATACTTTCAACCCATTGCCTAATTTAGAAGTAGCAGTAAACTCCTGTTCAGGCGCTGTAAACAAAACCGACGCTTTTGGCTATTACCAAATTGATCCATCTGGTTGTAATTTTGGTGGTACCACACTTCGAAATGTGGTACCTGATGAAGATTATACAAACCCCTTAGAGGGTGTATCCACATTTGATTTGGTGTTAATTCAACGTGCGATGCTCGGGCAAATAACATTTAGCCCATATCAAAAGATTGCAGCCGATGCAGACAATAGTGGTTCAGTAACTTCTTTTGACATAGTGACTATCCGAAAAATGTTACTAGGAATAACCCCGTCTGTACCGGCAGGCAGTTGGCGATATATTCCCCGGCTAGCAACCAGTACACCAACATTTGCTGTACAATTTGACGACGGCAATCCATTTGACGCTGTTTTTATCGATCCTTTTCAGGGATTTACAAGAAATTATAAATCAGTGGTTGGTACTGTTCCAAATAATGATAGTTGGATGGACTTCGCTAAACTCGACAAAAATATCCCAAATTCCTCAGAAATTGTCTCCTGGTCTTTTGTTGGAGTAAAGGTTGGTGATTTAAACTGCTCAGCCATCCCTGGTATATCTCCCGAAGACCCGATCCAGAAAAATTTCAACACTATTGATACAGCGTCTTATTTTATTAATGCGAACCAAACCAAAACAATCCGTATTAAAGCTACCTCGTCAGAGGAAGTTATTGCCTGGCAATTAGGTATTGCCATTTCATCAGATAATATTTCAGTTTCAGGTGTTCACACTGGCAATGCTACAGCTATTTCAGATACCAATTTTAATAATCACACTTTGATTGATATTGCTAATGATGTGGCATTGTTGAATGCAATTTGGTATTCTAATGACACAGGTTCAATAAATATTAACGAAAAAATATTGTTTGAAATTGACGTAGTAGCCAATGATAGTACGCAATTGACAGATATCTCTGAGTCCATCTTTCTGTCAAGCAAGCATCTGACTACTAAGTTTTATAACAAAAATGGAGTAGAAGTAGAAGACGTTGAATTGACATTGGTCATGACAGGAGAAGCGGCACAAAGAGATGATGTTCAAAATACGCCTAAAAATGAGTTTACACCACAAAATATAAAAGTTTACCCTGTTCCTTTCACCGATAAACTGAACATCGAAACAAATTTTGACCAAACTGCTATTGGAAGGTTTAAACTTATGGATTTACAGGGAGTAACAATTGTTGAACAGAACATACCATTATCCAAGGGTCGTAGCCACACCAGCATATCAGGTCTGTCTGGATATGCTTCTGGTATTTACTTTTACGAAGTATTTACAGATAATTTTGTGTATAGAGGAAAAGTGATAAAAAAATAGCTTCTACATGTCCTCGCGCCACATTAATTGTTTCATCAATAAGCTACTAAACATCATTTTAAATGAAATACTTTTTTGTTTTAAGCTGCTTTCTGACGCTAAATTTTCTTTCTATGCCCTATGCACAAGGCCAAAATGTAATTTACGTCAACCAGCAAGCAACAGGCCTTCAAACAGGCGATTCGTGGGAAAATGCAGTTGTTGATCTACAAGATGCCCTGGACGCCGCTTTTGCAGGAATGGAGATATGGGTGGCAAAAGGCACCTACAAACCAACAGACGGAACAGATAGAACAAGGTCGTTTGTATTAAAAAGCGGGGTGAAACTATTGGGCGGATTTAAAGGAACCGAAACCCTATCGGATGAACGCAATGTTGCGGCCAATCCGGTCATTTTGAGCGGGGAAATAGGCGACCCCCTGACCCGAGCAGACAACAGTTACCATGTGGTGCGGGGTACGGGGCTTGATGCTGCTACACTTGTAGATGCTTTTGTGGTTACAGGCGGATATTCATACGGACCATATAACTCCAATTCATCAGACGATGTCGGGGCTGGCTTACTGCTTGAGGGGGCACCCTGGATACCCCTATCCAGCCCGGTCATATCAAACTGCACTTTTTTGAACAACAGCGCCAACTATGGTGGAGCAATTGGCATTTATGGACAAAGAATTGGAAACAATCAATTCCTTGTCCTTAATCCGACAATCAAAAATTGTTTCTTTGACCATAATACGGCCCAATCGCAAGGTGGTGCCCTGTTTAAAACCGGTTCTACCCAAATGGATACTTTTAAACTGATGGACTGCACTTTTAGCGGTAATCGGGCAGTTTCTGGTGGCGGCGGCGGTGTGAGTATCGATGAAGCCCCTTATTCTGTCGTTAGCATCAAACGATGCACTTTTGAAAAAGATACTTCTTTTATTGGTGGAGGGCTCTATATTTCAGCTTCACGCGTACCCAACACCCCGCTATCCGTTCATATAGATTCCTGTGTATTTAACCTGAATCGGAGCTTAGATGGAGGCGGATTTTGTTACGACAATTATTTTCGTTTTATCGATAGCCTCCAGCTCAATCTTTCCATTACCAATACCCTTTTTGAATCCAATTATTCAACGGGGGGTGATTGTGGCGCTTTTCTTGTATTATCCAGCACAAAAAGCGAGGTGATAGCAGACATCAGCAATTGTACCTTCCTGAATAACAGATCTTCGGGGTTCTATACTACCTGGTTTTTGTTTTATGATGGCTGTAAGGGTACCGTAAAATACAACAACAATGTCTTTTACAATAATTTAAGTCGTAATTCTAATACGATTTCCTGTTTTCCCATTTTTATTAATGTAACGGGCAATCCTGCCTCAAAAACTATATCAACCAAAATAACCAATTGTGTTTTTGAAAAAAATGGTGGCGGCATTATCGTGTTGGCTAATGTAAATTGTTTTATCGATACAGAAATCGCAAATTGTACTTTTTATGACAACCTGTATCCGCAGTTTGTGCGCAACACCTGGGACACCATTGTAGGAGAGGGTACTTATTTTAATTACAGCATCCACAACAGCATCATTTGGGAACCCCGTAGCAACATCTGGAACATGTTTTATACAAACGAACCCCAGGATATTAATATATCTGGTTTCCAGATCAATCATAGTTGCATAAGCCTCCCTGGCCCCGGGGGGCCTCCAGGCTCATTAGAAGCATTTGGTGATGATATGCTTTATGGCGTCGACCCCATGTTTGCAGACTCTGCTTCGGGTGATTTTCACTTACGGCCTTGCTCTCCTTTGGTGAATGCAGGACTAAATGACATCGTAGATGATTTGCTGCTGGATACCGACATCGACGGTGCGCCGCGCATTCAATTTGATACTGTCGATCTGGGTGCCTATGAATCGATAACGCGCTGTAGCTCTATTAGCACCAATGAGTCCTTTGCCCCCCAAAAGATGAATTCCTTATCTATATGGAATAACCCATCTGCCGACGGCTATTTGGCGTTTGAGAATCCTGTACAAACCAATGCCCAGGCACAATTAAAAGTATATGATGTTTGCGGCGTTGAATTGTGTAACAAACCAATACATTTACAGCCAAATAACAAAGTTTTGTTGACTGGACTGCCCAATGGGATATATGCTGTTGTATTGGTTGTAGACCATATAGCATGGTATGGAAAGCTGGTTTTGATGCAATAGCGCATATTCAAACCGGCGCTTACAATGGTTGGCCTCTACTAAACCACATCCTTCATTTGCAAAACCCGATTGTAAAAAAACCAGGTCAATGCGAAAATCATCACCGTCAACCACGATCCGTTTTTGACGTGCCACAAAGGAGAAGCCGTTCAAAAATCTTGTAGTTACTGTTAAGGCATGATTGACGGATCTGGTAACGTGTATTCGCGCCGAGGTAATTTGTAAAACCCCACGCCACACCGTACTTTTGAGGTGAAAAGCTCCACTCCTCAACTCCTCAACCCCTCAACCCCTCAACTCCCCCACATGCTCCCCCAATTCATACAACGCTACACCGGCACCTTGCGCAGTTGGAAAGGCGCATACGTGCTCAACAACCTCTGGAATGCGCCGCTCTTGTGGCGCAACCGCACCCTGTACCGGCAGTTCGGCCTGCGCAAAAGCGTATTCGCCCCCATTGGTTGGGCCGATTTTGCGCAGCACGACACCCAAAACATCCCCTGGCTCGATAAACCCGACGCCGCAGCGGCGCTGGAGGCGCATCCCGATTTTGCGGCGTACCCGCCCGCGCTGCAAGACAGCATCCGCACGTTTGTGCGCGACGGCTACCTGATCCTCCCCAACTTTTTTCCGGAAACCGACACCAAAGCCCTCAACGCCGAAGTGGACGCGCTGCTGGCCAAGGGCGAGGTGGGCTTCAACTATACCGGCCGCAAAATTTTCAACCTGTTTGAGCGCAGCGCACTGGCGCGGGATCGCTTTTTCAAGCATCCGGAGGTGTTGTCGCTCCTCTCGTTCCTGCTGGGTCGCCATGTGGTGCCCTTTCAGTCGCTCAACTTCACCGAAGGCAGCGAACAGCGCGCGCACTCCGACTCCATCCACATGACCACCGAGCCACCCGGGTATCTCATCGCTACCTGGATCGCACTGGAAGACATTCACGCTGACAGCGGGCCGCTGTTCTACTATCCCGGCAGCCATCGACTGCCCTGGATCATGACGCCCGACTACGAGTCTGGCAATACGCCCTATACCATTGGTTCCGACAGCAACCGCCGATACGAAGACCGCATCGAAGGCCTTATCCGGGAACACAACCTGGAAAAGAAAATGTTTCTGCCCAAACGGGGCGACGTGCTCATCTGGCACGCCAACCTGCTGCACGGCGGCAGCCCCATTGCACGTGCCGGTGCCACCCGCCGCAGCATGGTGTGCCATTATTACGCCGAAAACGCACTTTGCTACCACGAAATGTCGCAAAGACCGGCTTTGATAAAGCCGTGATCAATAAGCGATGAAAAGTGCAACCAACTTCAAGGTGAACCGCGGAAAGCGATTGGCACTTTGAAGTTGGTTGCGGTTGTCCGATAGGGTTATTTGACTTGTACAGGGCTGGGGAATATCCACGAGCCATCAATAATTTCCGGCCTTGCCCGGTAGAGGCGTACCGTGTAGTTCCATCCCTCGGTTATGGGCAGGAAGTTGGGTTGTTTGGGATCGCCACCAAAATGGATCGTAATGCTGCCGT
>Ga0247836_1001296_pt1 | contig 40885 bp, 36 predicted proteins | sample LaCruzMarch2015__4_FD_187116 | JGI IMG/M metagenome (GOLD analysis project Ga0247836, IMG submission 187116) | Freshwater microbial communities from meromictic Lake La Cruz, Castile-La Mancha, Spain - LaCruzMarch2015_14m | ecosystem: Environmental > Aquatic > Freshwater > Lake | place: Spain... | reverse complement strand
GCCGCAGGCAAGCCTTACCCATCCCTCCCCCCGAACGCCTGCCGCGGCGAGCGGTGCCGGGTTTGGGGGCGCACAGCCCCCATCAAACTGGTGCTTTTTCACCCACAGATTTTTGTGAAGAGCCCAACTTTCTCTCCCAGACGATTTCTGGCGGAAGAAAAACTATTGCGGCGAGAACGATAACGCACAAAACTGAGGCTGCAACAAGGAGTATTCTGAACAAATGAGCCGCCTGTACTTTCTTTTGCACCGGCAGTGTTGCGTTGGACCTTGCTATGCAAAGAAACAACACAATATTGCCCGCCATGCACGACGCAAACAGGAGGTTCAATAAGGCCTCAAGCGCCTCTGATGTCAGTTCATGTGGGGTCATGTGTAAGCGTTACATGAGCGTCGCGTGTGGGTGTTTGACGAAACCCTTACAAAATGACAGATTACTGTGTGATGAATGTGTGAATCAAAACAGTGAATCATCTAGCCTAAATGAAGGATATTGATTTTCGCCCTACAAGGAGGCCAGAATCCGCCGACGATGGGCATTATAACCTTCGTGCGGACATAGATTCGACGCCAGTTGAATGTGGTGCAGAGCAGATTCCAAGTTTTTGGTAAGGTAGTCGATCTGGGACTTGATCATATGCGCCCGACTCACTGTTAATCTCGAAGATCCATCCATAGCGATTTCATGGTAGAGAGAATCGATGTCGTAGGCCAAAGCGGCAAATTCAGCCCCGCTAGTGGACCTTTCGAGTGTCTGCAACTGACGGAGCTTAATCATCGCTCTCATGAAAGCCTCGCCGGATCTCTTTTTTCCAGAGAATAACCAGCCTAGGAAATTGTAGTGAAAAGTTAGATCGGGATCGATAGGCATGAACGCCACTGATGCACGACGGAGTGCCATTTCAAACTGGTTGTTTGCGGTCAATTTGGCGATTTTCCAAAAGATCTTGTCATGTGGCTTCATGACTAAAGAATTGTTGCCTGTTCTAATATTGACTTGGGAGTCATTGTAAGGAAGACATTTTCTCTTGAGTTGCTGGATGTATGCGTGACTAGATGATGACATGCTGAGGAAAGGAGCCATTTTTAGCATTTTTGCAAAATCATCGAGACGCATTTGAAATTCATAGCTGCGGTAGTATCCCACACCATCCTGCTCCCGATAGATCTGATCATTTTCAAAACTTTGATGATCTCCCCACGGCTCACAAGTGGGGAGGCGCGTGATTCGTTCTTGTTCCCCTGGTTTGGCGCGCATATGAAGGTATTGCATATCATTGCAAAGGAAGAATCGAGCTGGTATCGCCGGATTATCTCTAATATATTGTCTCTCGACTTGCACCCAATCCTGCATCTGCTTTACCTTGTCAGCATAGGCGGAATCATCAAATATCAATGATTCGTAATCGTGTTCCAATGTGTCGTGCGAGGCTATTTCAATCGTCGCATCAGCGATAGCGACCGAGATTTCCAGGATCTTGTTGATGTCGGCTGAACGATCATGATCGGCATTCAGCTTTTCCCTCGTGTAGTCGAAATAGAAGATTTTGTATTTTTCGAGTGCCCGCTTCATGGCTTCCATCGCAGCTTGTCCTCGGGGGTCTCTTCGCTCACTGTAGGAAAGGAAGATATATCCTCTCGGAAAGCGCATGCCTCGAAAGTGAACCCACCTGGAAATGAGAACGGTCACCACGATCATTATCGTAAGGGAGAATGGAGCGGTTTTATGCAGAATCGAGTATGCGACAAGCGATCCTCCGAATCCCATGACCACAAAAAACAGAATATCTATTAGTCCTGTGCCATAAATTCTTGAGTAGCGCGACGCACGAACATCATTAGCCACCCGGGCGATGATGGCTGCAGCAAGGACGATAAGAAATTCCTTGTCTGCAAGAAAGACGGAAGCAAATCCAAGGCCCAGATACAAAATTGCAAACAAGATTCCTGACCAGTGGGTGTGGCGAAGAAGTCGAACCGTTGAAACGACGTTCATCACCGGATTCTCGTCCGAGATCATACTCCAAAAGGACAGGAATGTGGTCATGGCAATTAATGCAAGTGCCTGCCAATCCATGCTAGGGGATTCGAAATGGGCAGCTAAGATCACCAAGGCAGACGAAATGACAACTAAGTTTCCTTGCAGACGGTAGGGTTTTGTGAATAGGATGAATAGCTTGTTCATTGTGTTCGGTCTTTCGGTGTTTTGTTCATGATTCGTAATTGGCTGACGTAAGCGGGCGGCTGCGCCTCCGTCTCGACGAGCACGGACTGGATGTTGCAGCTCTTGACACCAATGGCGATGGCGATTTCGTCGAGGCAGACGCCAGGGTCGCGGGTGGAGTGTTTCGACAGGAACGAGAGCACCTGATTGCTGCGGTCGATCCCGTCCAGAATCGCCCGCCGCCAGTCGTCGCCGACCTTGATCTCGGCCTTGTCGAACCAGACATCATGCCCCCGAGCCTCCAAGTCCGCCTGGGTTAGCCGCACCAACTCCTCGTTCCCGTCATGCCCGTAGCTGAGGACAATTCGCATGGGTTTCGGTGTTTCCGGTTTCGTTGTCATGGGTTCCATACGATGTCGTGCAGCAGGTTCACAGTCCATTGTTGTCGTTGGCGAAGAAGGGCTTCAGTTCCCGGTCGGGATCGTTCCTTGCGAAAAGGCGGTGCTCGGCAAGAAGATCGTCAATGAACCGGGTGATCCAGCCGTTGGCGTTGTCCGCGCGGGAGTAGGAGACGAAAAAGTCAAACTCGGAGCTGGGACGTTGGCTCATGGGCAAATGTCAGGGGATGCGGATTGTGGCGGCAGTCTGCAAGCGTTGCCGGACCATCGGGGAAATTCGGGTGTCGGATGAAAACGTGCGGCGGCGTTCACTTCCCTCTGCTGGCGGCGAGAATGCGTGGGATGGCGACCACAAAGTCGAAATCGATCTTTTGGATGTTGGGAGGGAGTTGCTCCCACGGCACCAAATTGGGAGATGTCCGGCGTGCGGCATCCTTGGGGCCGGGCGCATAGGTCCACCCGGCCAACTCGCGTTCCGCGACCCAGCGGGCATGCTCCATGCGCCCAAGGATTTCGACCTGCGCTTTGCTGAATGCTTCGGGCAGGCGCTGGTCAGTGGCTGCGGCGGAATATCCGAAGGTCCGGAGCTTGAGTTCCAAATGCTCGGCCTGTTCGCGGCTGGACTCCTGGAAGGCTTCATCCAGTTCCTCCCACGGTCGTAACGAATGGTCCGATGCCGGGACGCCGTCACGGAGGCGGTCGGCGATGTAGGCTTCCTGCAGGGATCGCGCCGTGCGGCTGAGTTGGTCGGTCAGCACCAAGTCTCGGGTGCAGCACACGCTGATCAGGCCGAATCCATCGATCTGCCGGGCCAGCGCCGAGTCCGAGTTTTCGTCTCGGAGCAGTTTCAACAGGCCCTCCGCGCGGGAAAGCCGGATGAAGATGGGCACGGCGTGCTCCCTGAGGTGGGGTGCCAGACGCAGCGCGGCGGCAAAATTTTCATAATCGTCATCCAGACAAAACACTGCTGAACCAAGCTGGTCCGGGCTCGCGAGGACGGCAGCCATGCGACCGGCAGTTTTGGGATGGGCGAGATCGCTTTGCACGAAGTCCAGGTCGCAGAGATGCGGGAGCGCGGGGTAGCGCTCCAACAAGCGTTCCTTGCAGGCGTCAGCCTCGATATCGAAAACGGTGATGGACGGCTTGCGTCCCTTGGCATAGTGGGCGCTGCGCACGAGTCGCAACAGCACGGCCTCTCCCATTTGGCCCAGGCCGCCGATCACGATATGCGGACGCCGGTTTTCGTCCGGCGCGAGCGGGCCGCACGCCAGCAGTCGTTCCCGCCAGAGCAGCCGCGCCGCGTTTTCATACACATTGAAGGTGTGCATATCCACCCGGTCCGCCGCATTCTTGAAGATTTGATGTCGCTTGAACAACTCTCCGGTCTGATGATCGACCAGATGAACATGGCAGGCAACCCGGCCCTTGCGGTACTTGGAGGACTTGCAGTGGCAGATCAGGGCTGCTGCGATCCCTATGTTCGTGCTGTCGTTGCCGGTGGTGATGAACACCCGCTCCGCACGCTCCGCGCGGGCTTGTTTGAGGGTGTCCCGATGCGTCGCATCGCCGCGGATCGCAAAAACGTTCGCTTGTCCGGGCACATCCTGCAGATCTTCCGGGGGGGACTTGTCGATGATGACTACGCGTTGCCGTGAGAGGCCGTAGTCGCGGATCAAGGCCGCCGCCTTGGCACCCGCGCCGCAGATAACAATGTGACCCCGGCTGCGGCTCAGCCGGAAACCCTGCAATTCGGTACGGAAGATTCCCGCAAGCGCTTGGGCCACGGCCGTGAACGTGAGGGCGGGCGCGAGAAAACGAGCCAACTGGACCTGCCAGGGAACGGGTTCATCCACAAGGCCGGATTCGAGCGTGAAGAGGCGAATGCTCTGGTAGAAGGCATCCGCGAGGGAATAGGGGTCTCCTGCATCGTTGCGACAATGGGTGAATCCGACCGTGCCGATGGCGAATGTCGCAATGGCCAGGAGAGCCAAAGCGGGCAGGCCGAACCGTTGCCGGAACGTCCTTCCGTTGGCATGGACAGAGTTGAGGGCGATCATATCAGGTGGTCATTGAGGACGGCATCTTTGGCGTAGTCGGCACCGGCGTCACGCAGGAAATCCATCGCGCCGAGGTTGTCGATTTCCAGCAGATTGCCAAGCACTGGATCGATGATTTCCTCCGGGCGGAAGAGCCGGTTGTAGCGCAGGTAGGTGAAGAGTTTCGGCGTGATCAGGGTGCTGTCCTTGAGGTCTCCGAGCTCCGAGTCCAACGGATCGCCGACGAGGCAGCGGCCCCAGAGCCGGCACAGCATGTCCTCGTGGGCGGTCACCGAGTCGAGCAGCAGGTTGAAGGAGAACTTCACCTGGTCAAGAATGTGCATGCTCTCGACCGACATGGGCATGGGATACTTGCGCGTCATGCCGGTGCCGACCGAGACCAGCAACAGTTTGTCTTCGCCGGTATCGAAGCCGATCCGGTATTCGGGCAGGGTCGCGAAGAGAAAGGCGAGCTGTGAGGGGTTGTTGTAGGGCGAGACCGCGCCATCGATGAAGTGGAACTGCTGTTCGCCCAAGGCGAGGCGCTCGGGCTCGAAGAACGTCGGCGCGGCCGTGCTCGCCCGCACGATCTGCCACAGCGGCAGGTCGAGGTTGCAGTCGGGGAGCGTGCGATCATTGAATCTCGCGGCGGGGTTGTTGCAGATCGGCCACGGCGAACCGGTCGTCGCGTTGCGCATCACGACCAACAGCAGGGTCCGCAAACGCGCCGTGCCCAGCGCGGCGGGCGAGCCGTCCGCCTCGGCCAGCGTCTCGCGCAGAAATGCGTCAAACCGGTCATTGCGGAATCGGCTCTTGTGGCGGCGGTGCCAGACATTCGGCGCGAAGATATCCGCCGCCCGTTCCCGATACTGTGCGGCGATCTCCTCCACCGTCATGCCCCAGGCGAGAAGGGTGGCGATAATCGCGCCCGTGCTCGTGCCCGCGATCAGATCAAAGTATTCGTGCAACGCGGCCCCGTGCCGTTGACGGACCGCAGCCTCGATCTCCCGCAGGATCTCAAGAGCCAGCACCCCGCGGATGCCGCCGCCCTCAATGGCGAGAAGTCGTTTCATCCTAGAAAAAGCAGTGGGATTTCACGCAAAGGGCGCAAAGAGCGCCAAGCCAGAAAGATCCGCAAAGGATTGGAGAGAAAACGTGTCACCCCATTGGTGAGTGCTGTAGCTTTCATTAAGTTCCTTCCTTTGTGTTCATTGCGTCCTTTGCGTGAGTCTCCGCTTCTGGATTTAAGGTCATACACGCGATTCTTCATGGCGTCCGATCCTAGAAACCTCTGCCAGTTATCGCCAATGAAAACTGCGGCAGGAATTGGTAAACACCTGCGGCGAACAATCAGTCGACATGCCGCTTGCATAACGGCACCAAAAAGCTACCGTTTCCTCACCATGCCAGCGCTTGTCATCAAATCCTTTCCCGAAACTCTCCACACCAAGTTACGGCAGGTAGCCGCAGCCCATCGCCGCTCCGTCACGCAGGAAACAATCCATTTGATCGAATTGGCGATTTCCTCAGAGGAGAATGCCACACCGGTCAGCAACTCCAGTCAGTCCAAGTGGGCGAACCGGAAGCTTTTGCCCGAATACGAGGCGTTGCTCAACTCCGGTGCTCTCACCAGCGATGTGGATTCCACCATTGGCCTCTCCGAAGAACGTGATGCCAGATGAAGCGTCTCTATTTTGACGCCACCTACTTCGGCAAGCTGCACTGGCGGGAACCTGGCTCCGAAGACGTTCATGCCTGCGCCGCCAACGCCGCTGAACTCGTCTGCTCATTGCATGGCAGGGCTGAGTTCTACTCCATCGGATTCCGCAAGATCCGCGAAGGACTGGCCGCCCCATCCACCCTCCAAGCTGTCTTTGCTCAATTCAACGCCGACGTCGCCGCAGGGGACATCCGCATTCTTCCAATCACCGATGCCATCATCGACCGGGTCGAAAGAGTGTTCGCCACCGCCCCCGCCACCACGTATCTGCGAGCCTCCGACGCCCTCCACCTCGCCACCGCCTCCGAACACGGCTTCGCCGAGATCTTCTCCAACGACAAACATCTCCTCGCCGCCGCCCCGCTCTTCGGACTTCGCGGGGTGAATGTGATTCCGTAGGAAAATTCCTGTCAAGCAGACGGGTAAACGATCCGCCTCTTGCTGTCTGCCGCTGTCAGGGCGACCCGCTGTCGGTGTCCCGAATGAACTGGAAGCCGACAATGCCGCCTTGCCACATGCCGGATTTTCCAAAAAACGACAATACGCGGGATCCATTTTCAGCGCAAAATGTCAAAGAGCAAGGTTACTTCCTCTGCTGGCATCTTTCTTGACACATTTAAATTATAGGCCCCTTTTGCCTTTCCCTGGGGGAACGAAGGGCTTCTCCGGTGTGAACTCGTGGCCGCAGTCTTCGCAGACATGAACGCCGCGCTTCTTGCTGAAGATGACGTTCTCGGATTGCGGCATAACTGGGGCTGATCGCGTTAGTGATGAGTGGCGTTGTATGCGCTAACCGCATTCTCAATACCTGAGAGCTTTCCTTGAACATAGTCGTCAAGGCGATCAATGTGAGCGTAGGATATGCTCTGATTGTCATGAGCGTAGCGTTCGTCGTAATCATGGTCAAATCGGTCCTGCCAATGTTTGTGGTCGACAACCATTTGTAGAATTTCGCTGAGATCAACTAAACGACCTCTCATCTCAGGAAACGTCGAACGAAAATGAGAGAACGTCATCTCAATAGCTTCGACTACCTGAGCAAATGACATGCCTCGGTATTCCATTCTAACCGTGTCGCGCATAACAATGCACTCAAGCAAGGCCCACATTCGAGATTTGAGTTCACGAACCCTCAGCGGATTGGCATGGTTGAGCACCAAGAATCCCACCAGTCGGTGCAATCGCGCGAGGGACGGGGTGCGTGCGTCTTCGGCGTGGACAACGGTCTGGAGTAAGCGCAGACCAAGGAGGTGGTTCACAAGGTCCAGCCACGGATCCTGGTAGCCGGGTTCGGCGTCCTTGGCGATGTCGGGGTATTCCTTGGCCACGAGCGCCCGCAGCCACGGGAGCGGGATGGTGTCGGGCGGGAGGAGGGCGGCATAACACAGCACCAGATGTTCCGGCTCGGATAGCTGGTCGAGCGTGGGATTCAAAGTTGCGCCGATGAGTTTCTCGCCGTGCTTGATGCCTCTCTTGGTTGCTTTGGCCGCTCCTTCAACGCCAATGAAGGCCCCCTCTTTTTTCATCCGTTGGAGAAATGCGGTGCAGGTCATGCGGCCGACGCGTTCACCGAGATGCACGGCCACTACTTCGACAGCGAGTGTAAAGCCACCGAGGAGTTTCACGAGTTCGAGGGCGGATTCGCGCTCCTGCGGGGTCGGGAAGCGACCGCCCGGCTGGTAGCTTTCGATGAGCCGGAGGGCGTCGTCCTCGGGCAGTTCGTCGATTGAGAGCACTGTCAGGCTTTCCGGGTCGTTGCCGAAGTCATCCGCCCCGCTACGTGTAGTGGCGAGGACATGAAGCCATTGGCGACCGGTGAGCAGATCGGACTGCGGCGGCTGGAGCAGCGCGGGGTGGTCCACGTTGTCGAGCAGGAGGAGCGCCTTGGGCTGGGGCGGATCCTTTTCGCCGGAGCGGCCCTTTGCACCCTCGATGGTTCTGCGTTCCAGTTCGGCGAGCACGCGGCGGGCGGCGAGGGTGTCGTCGCGTTTCTCGGCGTCGTTGAGGGTGATGCCAAGGTCGAGATCGAGGCGGCGCAGGGCGGAGGCGAGGCTGGTTTCTCCCGCGCAGCCGACCAACCAGCGTCCGCCGGGGTAGAAGTCGGCATAGGCGTAGGCGTATTGGATGGCGAGGGCGGTCTTGCCCACGCCGCCCATGCCCTGCACGGCGGTGAGCACCCCGAAGCGGCCGAGTCCGGCGGCTTCGTGCAGGCGTTGCATCTCCGCCTCGCGGCCTACGAAGCGGGGATTGTGCGCGGGGAGATTGCCGGGGGAATCGCGCAGACGGCGGAGCCGGGAGAGCCGGGTGTGCAGCGAGCGCTCCAAGTCGTCGAGCCGGGTGCGGACGTCGGCCTGCTTCAGGGCCTCAACGCCCTCGTGATACCAGGGCCTGAGGTCCACCTGGTTGCGGCGGCGCACCCGCGCGAGCCAGGCGGCGGCCCGCTGCTCGAAACCCGGATCGTCCAGTCCAGGGATTTCCACGAAATAAACCGGCGTCACGCCCTGGCCGCAGACGGAACGGGAGTGTTCGTATTTGAGGAACTCGACGATCTCCCACTCACAATACGGGCTGTCGAGGTAGGCCGGGGAGAGGACGAGCAGCAGGAGGTTCGAGTCGCGCAGGCCCTCCAGAATGCGGTGCCGCCAGTCGTCCATGGTGGCGATGTCTTCGGTGTCAAAGAAACAGCGCAGCTCTTCCTTGCCGAACCCCAGATAATCGGCCTCGATCCGCTGTTTCAGTTCCGTGATGCGGCCCTGCTGGTTATCTCGCCGGGAGTAGGAGATGAACAGGTCGAAGGGCATGGGAGGGAATCGGGGCTATTTCCTTTTCAGCAGCCTGATGACCTGTTCGGCGAGGGCGGGGTCTTTGGCGGCGACGAAGGGGGTTCGCTGGGGGTGCTGGGCGTCGAGGCGGAAGGTGGCGAAGATTTTGTCGATGTCGAGTTGCGTCGTCAGCGGGTTGCCGTCGAGGTCGAGGATGGTGAGACCGGACTTCATGCCTATGTAGAGGCCGGGCAGGACGTCGTAGGTGGCGAAACCTTTGGCGAATTCGATGGCGACATCGGCGTGTCCGGCCGCCACCTGGATGATCGAGTTGGATCCCCAGGAGAGATTGACCCGTCCATCGGCTTCCCGGATCGCGTCGAGGAGTTCGGTTTGTTCCGACAAGGCCCGGAAGCGGTCCACTTTGGTGGTGAGCACATTCACGCGGGCACCTGCCAGGGTGTGTTTGGGAGCCATGCCGCCGTCCAGCCGCCACCACGAGTGGGTGATGAAATCGAGGCATTCCGGATACCCGCTCTGCGAGGCCCAGTAGAGCCGGTCGAGGAAGATGTCGCCCGCGACCGCGCAAATGACATCGTCGCACCGCCGGTCATACACGGAGATCAACGACCAGCCTCCCTGGAGGGACTCGGCGAACTCCGTGCCATCAATTGGATCGATGAACACGACGAGGTCGGCGTCCTTTTCGCCCTCCGGGAATGTCCTGATGCCCAGCTCCTCGGAAAAGACCGTGTAGGCCCCGATCTCTTGAATCTTGGCGAATTTGAAACCCAGCGCCTTGAGGATCAGGGTTTCCGCATCCCGGTCAACCGCCTTGGTCGGGTTCAGCTCCGACTTGCAAACCTCCCGGTTCTCCACCCGGCACTTCAGGGCCGGCAGGTTTTCCTCCCGCATGCCGCCACGCACCTGGTCCATCGTTTCCATGATGACCTGGCGGCAGTAGCGGAGGATGAGTTGGTCGAGGGCAGGCATGTCTATTCAGATTACAGGTTTGTTCGGAATCCCACTGGCCAAGAGGCCCGCAAAACCGGTGGAGCGGTTCCCGGAGTTCATGGGGCTGCCAAATGTCAAGATTCAGTTATTTTGAGGGGTGTGACCATCACACTTAATGGGGTCCGTCCGAATGATCTCGTAACCGGCGGCTGCGAGATAGCGGGGAATGGCGCGAACGGCGTCAATGTCCTTGTCCTTCTCAGCCTGCGACAACCTATGGTCCTCCCATTTCAGGATGCAGTGGTGGGTGAATGGCTCCGGATGGTCGCTCTCCGGTGCATAGATGAATCCGGCGCGGCGCTGGTTGACGACCCACCGGTCATGTTCCAGATAGGCCAGATGTTCGATGGTTTTTTCGTCCAAGAATGCGTCATCAGCCTGCTGCTTGGCTCTGGCATCCTTCTTGCGGAACCAGAGTCCGACCGAACGAAGTTTGAGGGCGATGGCATCCGCCTGTTCGCAGTTTGAATCTTTGAAACGCTGGGACAGGTGATTCCATTCTTGATGCGAAGGTTTGTCTTTTTTGTATTCCCCTTTGGCTTTCCTCTGTTCCACATAATGTTCGTGGATCGCTTGGGCGATGCGTTTGCGTTCCTCGGGCGGGAACGGATAGTCAGTGGCGAGGAGTTGGGCGAGATGTGTCGCGTTGGCATGGATGCCCGTGTGGCCCGATGCCGGCAAAAGCGACGGGGTGAACTTGTGGGCTCCATGGAAATGGCTCATGTCCAGCATGGCTTCGAATGAGCGATTGCCATGCACGAAGGTTGGCAGGTGCAGGAGCGCGCGCAACACCGGGTCACCGACGCGGAGGACTTTGGCGGAATCGCACAGGCCGGGAGCCTTCTCCGCCAACTGGAAGGCGAAGATGCCCGCACGGCGGAGCAGAATGGCCGCCTCACAAGGGAAGGCTTCCACCGGTCCGAATGGATCAAACTTCGGCTGGAGATCAAGTCCGGGAATATCCAGCGTGGCACGGAGACGAGAGAGGAAGTCGGGGCCTTTTGCCTTCTTGAAGGCCTCGCGTTCCTGCCCGGCCTTATCGCTGGAGCATCCGTTGGTGAAAGGCTGGGCAAACTCCGCATAACTTCCGCAGGTCCCTCCTGCAAAAACGAATATGGCCTGCCCAATGGGATGGGGAACCCCGGCATCGAGAAACTCGCCGTCCTGCATGGGGGCGAGAAAATAGCGGAGCCAGCCCAGCGCCTGCCCGCCGAGCGAGGTATCGAACTCGTCGAAGAAGACGAGGGGGATTTTCCCGGCAAGGACGCGATCGCGGACGAGATGGAATGCATCGGCCAACTCTTCGGCCTTCTGGTATTGGGAAAGATTGAATGTGATCGGGTCAATGGGACGCTGTCCTCCGACTTGGCCAAGGGCTTTTGCCACCATCTTCACCCCGAACGATTTTCCAGCTCCTGGAGGGCCGAAAACGGCGACGCTGAGCGGACGCGGGGCGGATGGTTTTTCGACGTAATCCTTCAGAAGACTGTAAAGCGCGCGATAGTTCTCGATTTCGCGGCGGTCGATAGCGCGGAGCGCCTTGGCAAAAACGGCTTTGGGAACCTGCTTGAGCAAAACGTCGGCATCTCTGTCATCGTCAGTGGCAGGTTTTGCACCCGTGGCAGTCATTGTAACCGCACGATGCAGGAGCGCTGTCTTTCCAGAGAAAATCGACTCAAGCAGGCGCCAGTATCCGCGGTCCGGGGTCGCTGCGCCGGGGATGATCGGAACCGGCTGACAGGAGAAGGCGGGGTCTTCCTTCTCGTTTCCGGGTTTGAACAAATCTTCTCCAGGGTATTGAGGATCCCCTCCCTTTTTGACGAAGCCAAATCTCAGCAAGCGACGACAGGCGAGAAGACCGGCCTTGATGCCCATTTCGATGGCTTCGGATGGGCTCTCGACAGGATTGTTTTCGTCTTTCCTGAGGGCAAAGCAGGCAACGGGACCGGCTTTGGCGAGATGGGCGGCGATGGCGGCAGTGAAAACCGACGCGTAACCGACCATTTTTCCGGCGAATGAATGTGCGCCGGTTCCCTCGATACCGTCCGGGTCGTAAACGAGCCAGGCCCGGTATTTCGTCTCGTTCTGGTCCTTGATGCATTGCCAGTAGAGTGCGCCGTCCAGACCGAAGCGCACCACGAGGTGAGGACAATCCCGGAGAGAAGCGAAGGGGGCCTCATTGAGCAACTGCCAGACCAAGTCCAACGCCGTTTGCTCCCAGGAAAGTCCCCGGCTGATCGGGGCATCGTGCTCGCGCAAGTCGTCCACTGACAGAACGACGAGGCAGTGATCGAGATGGCTGGCCTTGATGGCATCCCAAAGGGGGTTCGTATTTTCGCCGTCAGGCAATGGTCGGTGGAGCTTGTAAACAAAGATCGGAGAGCCGGATGATGCTGGTTTGCCAACTGCGGCAGGCCACTGTTCCGGCGAACGCCGGAACCGGTTGCCGGTGTCATCAAGCACGATGACCTCGGCAATTCCTTCCTCGTCCACGGGCGGCAGAATGTTCATCGTCGGGTCAGCCTCTCTCGGTCCGGAGAACCCGTGAGTTGCTTCGACACGTATGGCATCCGGCTTTTTTGAATCCGATGTTCCCTTGAAAAATTCCAGATGGAGCAGCGAGTGGACGACTTCGCTCCTTGTGAGTCGCTCCGCCACCTCGAGGAATTCCTCGATGGTCATGGCCTCGTTTTGCTTCCCATTGCAGGTGATTGCCTTCGGGCGGCAGGGGCGTGGAGGCCTCACTGCGAAACGAGGATCGATGGTATCCACGGCGGCTTGCACAAACCTCGCCAGTTGGAGCGCTCCGCCTGGCATGTAGTGAGTGCGGACTTCGCCGGTCTGGCGCCAGTTGTCCTTTTTGTCATGCGCATCCGAAGCGGCGGGCACAGGGATTCCCGCGACGTCGAGGCAGATGTCACCGGCGACTAGAATTCGCCGGGAATCCGGTGTTGTTGATGGATGGGTTTGCAATTCGGTTGGCATGGCAGGTTCAGTTTTGAGGTGGAGAAATTTTCATGGGGGAAAATTTCAGATGCTCCCTCAGGAGGATACTCGCCGAGAGAAGCCTCTTGGCTGCGGGACCGAGGTCGCAGGCGCAGCAGATTTCACGGGAGAATTCATGTGCGTGATGCTTCCAGCCCATGCCCAATTTGACAAGAAAACGCTTCCCGGCACGCATCATCTCCAGTTTTCCCAATTTTCGGTGATCGAACCGAGATTTTACGGTGTATTATAGCCGAAAAGCAGACGATCAACTTTCTGTAGCCGTCAATGCACCCCAGGTGGCTGGTTGACCGGCTATCCAAATTCGTGGAATCCGGAAGTTTGTCCGTCGTTGCGACTGGACCACGCGATCTCAAGCGGGCTTTCTATCCGGCTCAATTATTGGTGTTTTTCAGGAGAATGGTCAGGGTGTCATTGCTCGGGGAAACCTCGACCATTCCAGTTGGTGCCACCGACGATTTGATCGACTGGCGGATGGCATCGCCCAGGAATTTCTGAACGGTCTTTTTCATGGGACGAGCCCCGAGGGTTTTGTGGATGCCACGCCGGAGGAGAAACTCGAAGGCTTCTTCGGAAACGGTGAGGTCGAAACCTTTCTGGCGTAATCGGACGAGCTCCTCGTCAATCGCAAGTCGGCCAATCTGTCGTTGGGTTTCAGGGCACAGCGGTTTGAAGACGATCTTTTCGTCGAATCGTCCGACCAGCTCTGGCCGAAAAAATCGGTGAAGTTCGGAGAGGACCGCTCGTTCCAATGTGGCGAATGGGAGGCGGGTTGGACGGAGGAGTTGCTGCGAGCCGATGTTGCTGGTGCAAACGATATAGAATCTGGACAGATCGTAGAATCGATGGTCGGCCAAGGTGACCCGAGCGGCGTCGAGCATTTGCAGGAAGAGATCCCATATAAGGCGGTGCGCTTTTTCGATTTCGTCGAACAGGAGAACCCCTTGCCGGTGTGCGGAGAGAACTTTCCCCAAGCGACCGGAGCTGCCAGTCTCGTCGCCCATGAACAGCTTCACGTTGTCGAGGTGGAGGAATTCCGACATGTCGAACCGGAACACGGAATCGCTGCCGAAAAGGTAGCGGGAGAATTCCAGTGTCAGCTCTGTCTTCCCCACCCCGGTTGGCCCCAGAAAAAGGAACGAACCGAGCGGCTTGCCCGCTGGCTGCAATCCGAGTTGTCCGCGTTCCAGAACGGAACACACGCGGGAAATGGCATGATCCTGGCCTTTGATTTTGGAAAGCAGATGGGGTTCGAGGCCGGTGAGTTTTTCGATTTGGGGATTCATGGATTGGGAACGTGGATGATTTTCTTACCTCGGAGCCATTGGCGGATCGCGTAGTCGGGTCGGAAATTCGTGAACCATCTGGGATGCGTTCCGTCCGGATTGATCGGGGGAACCAGCCGTTTGCGGAACGGCTTTTCACAATGACGGATGACGGCGGTGAACTTGGGGAGCTTGCGCAACTGATACGCCTCCAGAAACGGCTTGATCTTCCTTTGGTAGTTATAGGACTTCCGTCCGGCCGAGAATCCCCAGGATTTCTCCGTCACTTCCCGTTCGCCGATATTTTTCGAGGCGAGCATCGCCGAATCGTGATTTGCCACGGTGAAAATCAACTCGTTGCTCAGATTGAGCATCAGAACGTCGGCGTAGCGTTTATCGAGAGCACCATGAAGAGAGGTGTAGGCTTGGGTGGCGAGAACGATGGTGGCCCGCGCCTCCCGGATGACCCCAACGGCCCGGTGGTCGGCAAAAGCGGATTCCGCGCCAGTGATGATTTCCTGGCCTTCGTCCGCGAAAAGGATGATGAGGTTGTCCTTCTGGCGTTCTTCGGCGGATTTGTCGAACCGGCTCAAAGCATGGAAATAATACGAGAGCTTCAGGATGGTATTGATATACAGCCGCTCGCTCTGGAATTTCTGCGGCATGGCAAGGCACACGATTTTTCCTGCGTCGATCTCCGAAATCGAAAATGTCGGCTCGTTCGCGCAAAAGACCTCGGAGATTTCCGGATTCAGGAAGAATTCCAGATACGTGCTGAGCGTGCCTTGGACGCCGCCGAGTTGTTCCACCGGCTGGTCGAGATAGCTGCGGAAAGCGGTCACGAGTTCATGGGATCGCTGGTCGCCCTTGTTCATCAGGAGTTCAATCGTCGCATTGGCGTCTTCGGCATTCAGCAACAGTCGGTGAATATTCGGAATCGTGACGAATGCCTCGATATGCCGGAGAATTTCAAACCCCGTCTGGATGGCGAGCTGCGCTTTCGTCGGGAAAAATGGATTCCCTCCGCGTCCGCCCGTCAACGAAACCGCCGTGTCCACAATGACCTTCGCATAAGTCGAAGCCGGGACATTCGGATTGCCGGTGATGTTGATCGTGTGCGGCGGACGCCAAAGAGCATCTTCTCCTTGGGGCCGTGTTTGCAGCAAAACCAGATCGTGGCCGCGTCCGAAATGTGCGGCCATCTTGGTGAGGATCTCCCAATAGAGGCCCTTCTGATCCAAGCAAATACCACCCCAGTTTTTGACGTTCTGGAAAATCTGAAACGTAATCGCGTTGATCGCGCACTGGGTCTTTCCCGATCCCGTCCGCCCGGTGATGAGCCAGCCGCGAACGAAATCCTCCATCGTCCAGGAGAGCCCGCCGAGTCGAAGAACGATTTGCCCCGAATTGTCCGGGGCCATCAAACTCCAGGCGGCGAACACCGCGCAAAGTCCAATGACCGCGAACGAGAGCGGAGGGGCGAGCAGAAAGTATCCGGTCAACGCGCCCGCGACACAGAAACTGAATATGAGGCCATCAATGATTTTCATCGGTCGGCTTCGGGTTGAGCTTTGAAGTCAGGAAGTCGAACAGCTTCCGATCCGCGTCAGGGATGCTCTGTGTGTAGGATTTGAAGTTGACCGAAGTGATGGCGGAACCGTCCTCGTATGTCTGATGCGAGAACGCGTCCACGTTGCCGGGCCGAAAAACAAAATTCTGGCAGACAACGAACTCAGAGTTTGTGGCCTTGTTCCCGTTGGACGTGTGATTGGGTGCTTCGATTGGCATAGGAATGGAATCCGTGAGTTTGTGAGTAGCGTTTGTGGGCAGCGCGGTAATCGCGTTTGATCTTGAAAAGAAGATTCTGCATTTCCCGGAGCGAGCGGCGGTCAACCGCTTTGGCGAGTTTCTCCACCGTGCGAGTGATTTTCGGTTTGCGCCGGCCCTGCAACCGCGAGACAAGATTCGCGTTCCGTTCGGCGGCGAGAAACTGTCGTTTGGCCACAATGGCCGCTTCGAGATTGCGAATGCTCTGATATGATTGTTGCAACCGGATCGCCTCGGCGGTTTGTGTGCTCTGCAACGCTGCGATTTGGTTCGGGGTTAGCCGGGGAACAAACGTCATTCGGTCAGAGTCGAGGCGCTTGGAAATTGTTTCCGTGAGTTGCTCAGGCGAACCGAGTATTTGAGTCCAGCGGGTGTTTTCATTTTGAAACCAACTGCGAATCGAATCCATCTGGCGTTTGTGTTTCGAGTGCGGATTACGCGACGTGCTGCATCCGACGTAGGCACCTGATGCTGTTCGTGGACAGAGCGCGATGTGGGCATGGAGGTGTGCTGTGTCGTGATGCAACCCATAGGCGTAACCGATGGAGTCGCCGGGATGGAACGCCTCGCCGAATTTCCGCATGACCTTCTTGATGGTCGAGTGGAGAACTTGATCGGGATTTAGTCCCGCGGCTACGAGCGCGTTGTGTTGCTCGGTTGACATGGAGAACGTGAGCCGATGAGCAATGACCGGGCTTTTGGCCTGCGATGGATATTTCGTCAAATGGTGTTGCCATGCTTCGGTGATTCGGCGCTTTCGTTCATCGTTGGACAGGTTAGCGGGTGCGATACTTGTGCCGTCAGCATTGCGACGGATGTCGTTGTGAAGAAATCCGCCTGCGTGAACTTGCCCCAGCGAACCGCGTGATGCGTAATCCGTGAAACCTCTCAGTTTTTTGCCGATCTGTTGCTCCATGTCGGCGCGTTCTCGCAAGGACGCTTTGCGATTGGAAAGCTCGTCGAGGTATTCCAAATCCAGTCGCCCGCGAGCGGTGGACTTGTGAGCGAAGATTTGGCCGTTTTTCACAACACGGTGTCGAGGATCTTGATCGCCTCATCGAGTTTGCGTTCGATTCGCGCGACGACATCAGGGCGAAGGATGTCCTTTGCGGTGATGGAAAAAACGAGAGCCTCGAACGTTTCAGGTTTTGTTTTAAAACCGAGATTTTTGTGAATGGCATTGAAGCGGGCTCGCGTTTCGGGAGTGATCTCCAAGTCGATGCGGGCCGTTGCGGATGTTGGTTGGCGTTTCATAGGGGTTTGTTTGGGTGTTGTTCAGCGGTTTTGAAAAAAATGTTGATGCCTCCGAAGCGTGCCTGACACGCGGAGGAGTGGCGGGAAAATGAGCGTCAGCGACCCGCCCGCACTTTTCCGGGGAAAAGTGCTATCCTGTCGGTCGTTTGGTCCGGGTAAAACGACCGCAAAGGTGCAAGGATCGACTGGTCGGGGCCGGTGAATGGAGGAGTCTTGGAGCGGGTTTCCGAAGACTCCGATTGAGAGGTCGAAGGGGATGCCCACGCCCTTTCTTTGCGTCCGGAGCTGGGGCTTGGGGGAAAGCGAGGACGGAGAGAATGGGCGGATGGAGCCCGAAAGTTTGGGGATGCTGCGCTGGCTTGCGGCGTCTGCGAAGGCGGAAGGGCCAAGGAATCGCCGCGCCCGCCGTCCTGAGCAGTGGCCGCAAATCAGCGCGACCGGAGCGAGAATTCGCACACGTGCCGGGGGAAAAGCAGAGTGTAAAATGATGAAGTCGCCGAATTGAGAAGGCACGGAAGCGGAGCGGACGGCTCTCTCGAATGGGCGGCAGGAGCCCGAGAATGTGGGAAAGGTAAGCTGATGAGCGGCCCCAGTGAGGAGAGGCGGGGCGAGAGGTCGCAGCCCCTGCCTCCCGGAACAGGGGACGCCCATGAGCGGGAAAAAATCACGACGTCGCGAGGAATCCGCCGTTGGGCAGGTCGAGGCGTTGATCTGAATGGGCCGCGAAGCGAGAAGCCCATTCAGATGAACGACCCGGACGCCGGTCGTCATCACAGGTGCGTCGATTTGCCCGAAGCGGAGGGCATAGACGGGGAACCCGCTGACGCCGACCGCGAAGTGGCAAATGGGCGAGTGGATTTCGCATCTGCGTGAGCCTGCTCCTGCGTGGTCCGGGATATGAAAAACACAGCTCGGGCATGGCAGGGAACGAGCTGTTCCCGGAATGAAGCTGACGAGTTGAGAAGTCCTGAAAGCGAAGCGGAAGGAGTTCTCAACTGGGCGGCCAAGGCGCGGATCGCCGCCACCGGTGCGCTGATTGGAACCAGACGGCAGGCACAAGGGGCAAGCCTGCGCCGCCCCCGGTGCCGTCGCCGGATGGGAACAATGAGCGGAATTAAAGCGCGAGTGCGCCATATGAGAACACGGTGAACTCACAAGCCGATTCCTTTTTTTGGGGGAATGTTGGGGGTTGAAATGCCCTCGCTGGCTTTGGGGGATAGGGCCACGCCGGATCTCGATTCCGCTGCGGATAACGGGAATGATTTTCCCGAAGTCTTCCTTTCGAATCGGAATCGGTGATTCGTTGAGACTCGCATTGGTTGTGTTCATGCCCGCGACTCTGAACGAGAAATGCCGGCCCCCATGCTCCCGACTCGGAGCAACTTTCAACTGAACACAACCCCCTTGCGACGGACGCGGCAGATTCCAAATGCCGCCGGTTGCGGTTCAGGAAATGCCGGTATTCCGAGCGGGAACACAGCGCACCAAGCAGCTAAGGTGCGGATAGCTCAGGCCAAAAACGATCTTTCATGTCGTATGGTTTTGATCTCTTCCGCCATTTCCGCTGAAGTCATCGGCATGAGGCATGATCTCATCAACAGCCGAAGCTTGGAGTTAAACCGGCTGGTGGCGGGAAAAATCCACCGTCAACCGGAGTTGATGGATTTTGTCCGCAGCAATTTGAAATCCACCCTCGACGATCAAAAGCTATCGGATTCCTGCAAGGATGCCCTCAAGGAATGGGATTACCTTCTTCGCAATTTCAGCACAGACATTGTGCTCGATACTCTTGTTGAAGAATCTGAAAGGGGACAGCGATTGCGGCAGTCCTCGCCGTTTTGGGGCATTCTTACCCAAGAGGAACGCAGACAGGTTTTCCGCCAGCATGAGTCGGCAGGAGCTTAAACCCCTCGTTCGGAGTGGGGGAATTAGCGTAAAAGGCGAGTTAATCATCGGCATGGATTTATACATGAGATGGGGATGCCTGCGCCCTTTCTTTGCGTCCAGAGCTGGGGCTTGGGGGAAAGCGAGGACGGAGAGAATGGGCGGATGGAGCCCGAGAGTTCGGGGAAGCTGCGCTGGCTTGCGGCGTCTGCGAAGGCGGAAGGGCCAAGGAATCGCAGCGCCCGCCGTCCCGAGCAGTGGCCGCAATTCAGCGCGACCGGGGCGAGATTTCGCACGGGTGCCGGGGAAAATGCCGCGCGCATAAAGGTGAGGAGGCCGAATTGAGAACGCCCGGAAGCGCAGCGGACGGCTCTCGCAATTGGGCGGCAGAAACGGACATATCCGGGAAAGGTGAGCTGATGAGCGGCCCCAGTGAGGGGAGACCGGGCGAGAGGTCGCAGGCCCTGCCTTCCGGAACAGGGAACGCTCATGAGCGGGGAAAAATCAAGACGTCGCGAGGAATTCCGCCGGTCGGAATGCCAGTCGTTGATCTGAATGGGCAGCGAAGCGGCAAGCCCATTCAGATGAACGACCCGGACGCCGGTCGACATTACAGGTGTGCCGATTTGCCCGAAGCGGTGGGCGTGTGTGGGGAACCCGCTGACGCCAGCCGCGAAGTGGCAAATGGGCAGGCCGGTTTCGCAAGTGCGTGAGTCTGCTCCTGCGTGGTCCGGGATATGAAAAACACGGCTCGGGCTTGGCCGGGAACGAGCTGTTCCCGGAATGAAGCTGCCGAGTTGAGAAGTCCTGAGAGCGAAGCGGAAGGACTTCTCAACTGGGCGGCCAGGGAGTGGATCGTCGCCACCGGTGCGCTGATTGGAACCGGACGGCAGGCACAAGGGGCAAGCTTGCGCCGCCCCAGGTGCCGTCGCCGGATGGGAACAATGAGCGGAATTAAAGCGCGAGTGCGCTGTGGGACCACGGCAAATTCACAAGCGCATTCCCTGTTTGGAGGCCTGTTGGGGCTTGAAATGCTCCTGCTGGGCCGTGGCCTTGCGGGTCAGAGATCCTCGCGGTGTCTCGATGCCGCTGCGGATAACGGGGGCTGAGACTTCCAAGCCGAAAAATACGTGCGGATGTTATCCCAAGCTTATCCCGCGATTCTGTTTGATCGTTTGTTTTGCGTGCCGCAGATTTGCCTCAAGCCGCTCCCGAATTTCCGGATTGGGCGCGTGCTGCCGAAGGAAACCCTGCAGGGAATACGCCGGCGTGATATTGGCCTTTACCATCTCCCCCACGTATTCAAGGTCTTTGTCACGGCCCGCCTCAAGCTTGTTGAAGGCCAGATCGAAAGGATCGAGGCACCAGCCGATTGCTCCCGAAGGTGCGGTGATCGCAACCATCCGTTTCTCCCATCCCTGTGGCGAAGTCATCATGGTCCACGCTCCAACCCCTTCAATGTAAAAGCTGTTTTCGAGTTCAAACTCGCTCCCTTGCCCGAAATGCTTGTCGATCAGTTCGTTCTTCTCTCCGCTTTCTCCAAAGCGTGGGAAAAGGTCGATGTCGGCGGAAATCGTCAGGTGACGTGGCGCGGAGGGCTTGGAACCAAGAATAGATACGCTTCCGATAACGACAAACTCGCGGTCTCCTGTCAGGCCCGAGCACTTGTCGAGTGCCAGAATCAAGTCACTTCGCGTAAGCGCTTTCAATTATGTGTAGCCTCTCTGACTCGGTAAAAAAAGGCGGTCGGATGAACGGCATGGAAGAACGCAGCCGCTGGGCTTCGTCACTTTCGGCTTCCAGCAGGTCTGCAATCTCCTGCGGGGAATGTTGAGCGATCAATTTTGCCCATTCCTGTCGGGCGGTGGCCCGGTGGGTGTTGCAATCCGGGTGATCCAGCCAACGCGCGATATTCCGCATCCCGAGTTCCACGCGCGCCGGAACTTCCCGGATACGGGTTGCCGCCAGCTTGCCGAGCTGCAAGGAAATCCAGTCATGTCGCTCATGCGGACGGGTGAAATTCATGACGATCATACGTGTAGCACAAACGATCCCAAAAAGAAAACACCCAATACCCCAAGAAGACGGTTGGCTCAACGGAATGGGTTCGACGTCACAACCGCTGGCCGTGACAGATGGTGTTGATGATTTTTCCAAGGTCTTCCGTTCGGACCGGAATCGGCGAAACATTGAGGCCCGAATCAATGCGCCCGAGCGAGTCACAAACCCAGCAGTCGGCAACGAAGGCGTCGCACGGAATTTCCCGCGAGGCGGGCGTGTAGCAGTTGAACCGGGCGGCGGTCGCGGAGGCATCCTTCAGCCCGGACTTCGTGCGATAAATTGCTCCGAAGATGAAGTTCGGGAGTTTTTCAGGCATGGGAGAGAGCCATGTGATGGTTCTGACCGGCGGGCCGCATGGCCATGAGATCCGCATTCCAGTCCTTGAGCCGGGGACAGTCGGATGAGATTTTGAATCCGGCCCAAACGGCAGTGTCATCCCATGCCTTCATCCAACCGCGTTCGCCTGCGCAATCGTTGTCGAGTGCTACGACAAATGACTGGCGGCGCATGTAGGACTGGTGGAGAAGTTCGTCTGGGACATGGCACCCGCCGCAACTCACGACGGCGAGTTGATTGGATGGATTGAGCTGGTAGTAACTCAGCGCGTCAATCGGGGATTCGACCGCCACGATTTGTTCTGCGTTCGTCGGATCCCCCACAGAAAACCAAGCACTCATCTTGTTTCCCAGACATGGGCGGAAGGTCGATTCGTGCCGGGTGTCCCGGAGCGTTGCCCCCTCGATCTTGCCCTCGGTCGTCCGGTGGAGAAAAACCAGGCTCGGATTCGGACGGTGGCTATTGGCGTAGATCAATCCCCGGTCGTGCAAGGGATCGATCAAATCCGGATCGAGTCCTCGGGTTTTCACGAGATACTCGTGAGCAATCGGCCAGTTGGATTCGCTCGGCACGGCGTATTGCGAGGCCAGTTCCTCGAATGACCGGCGAGTGGCGAACGATTCGCGGACCCGACTTTCCGGGAATGCCAAGCCACCAACTGCTGGTCGAAACTGCTCGGCCAGAACCCGGCAAGTTGTCCGAAAATCCCCTCCGCATAGGTGCATCTGGAGATCAATCGCCCCAGCGCCCCCAACCCCCGCCCGGTTGTCGAACCATTTGTCTCCGTGGATGACGATGTTGTATCGATCATCCTTCGCCCGGAAGCTGACGCCTTCACGTTTCAATGAGAACCCGTGCCAGGCGAGCAAGTCGCGCAAGGGAATCGACCGAACCCGGTCGGAAACGCGATCCGGCCCACTGGCACCTGCCAGTTTGAAATCCTCCGCGTTCATCACCAGCCGATGGTGTGGCAGAAATCCGACACAAGCTCGTCAACCACAGCTTGTGGCATTCCGGCCGTTGCGCCAAGTTCCTCAAGTGTGTCTGTGCCAAGCAAGTCGGCGCGGACGCAGTAGAGAACCACGGAAGCCCGGAGCCCTTTTTGTTCAACCGTATCCGCCTTGGCCACCCAGCCGAAAGTCCGGCTCAGGACTTCACAAATGCGGTGAAGCTGATCGTCGGGTGTCGGGAGGGGTTCAAGGAAGTCCACCGGATGGCGGCGGTCGGAGTGGCGGATGTCGTTTTCGGGATGTATGTGTGCTTTCATCCCCGCCACTCTGGCGGATAAAAATCACCTGCCTGCTCCCAGTTGGGAGCTGATTTATATGAAAGTCAGAATGCTCGCCGCCACGCATCCTTCAGCCAGACTGTGGCCCAGCAGAATTCGGTGCGACGATTCTGGCATCGCGCGTTCAAATCGAGATTCAAAGACTGTAGATTTGGGCGAGTGCCGCCAACATTTCTTCAGCCGAAATGCCCCGTATGTTCAGCCCCTGCAAGTCAGGTGGAGTCGTGCGCATCGCTTCCACGAACCCCCGAAGGTCGTTTTGGATCGTGGGGGAAAGCACGATACGGGTGTCTGCCGTCAGCAAGGTGAAGAGTCGAAAAACGTCCCTCCTGTGTTTCTGTATGTCTTTGGAGTCAACGATTTCGCCAGCGATTTTCCGCCTTGTTAAATCAAGCCAGGCCGCTGCCTTCAAAGGGATCAGAGCTTCTGGTTTGAGGAAACTGACGCCTTCGCGGATGGCGCGCTCCTGTCGGATCAGGCCGTAGTAATCATCACCCAGTAAAATCGCGGACAAACTCGAACCTTCCCCGCCAATCGGAATCGGCGTCAGCGGACCGTCAGCCAAAGGCGTTAACAGGTCAGGTTTTTTGGAAAAGAGTTCCAACTGAATCGGAAAGGTGGAGTTGTCGGGCTCCGAAAACCGATAGAACTGCATTTCTCCGTCCTCACCGCGCCTCCGGTGTTTGTAACCGCCATCTTTGACGAAGGACCAAAAAGTTCTGGCAAACCTTTCGTTCATGGCTTCGATGACCAGAACAATATCAAGATCCTTGGTGACGCGGAATTCCTGGCTGGCCAAGGAAAATGCCAAGTCGCAAGCCGTTCCACCGATCAGAACATAATTCTCCGCGTATTCGACGAAGTAATCGCGAAAGATTTCGAGGCCCTTTACCATGTGATGTCTCCGATCATTTTTTCCAACGCCTGTTCAACCCGCTCATCATTGGATCCGCGCAGAGCGAGGTAGAGAGAAAGTCGGTCCGCAATCCCCCCGCGTGTGGCAGACGCATCACGTATCCACGAGCTGTCGGAAGTGCCTGAAAGGCCGGGATCATAGCTCCAGATTTCGAGACTCTCGTTGCCCCAGTCCGGCCCGGGAGCCTCGGCCCTTTCAAATGCGACGGCATTTTCACGATACCATTCTGAACCGACCACCCATGTTTCAATCTTCGGATCGTTGAGCATGGAGTAGCGGGCAAGAGCACTGATTCCACCCAATCTTGCCGGCGCGGTCAGATGGGATGGACATTCATAAAGCGGGAATGCCCGTCGCACGGGGGAACGCAGGAGGGGTAGGGCACGTTCCCATAGTGTTCGCCATTGCACGGGCTCATTTTCGGTCCCGAAAATGAGCGCCTTGGTCTTTCCGCTGCGGGCGATCCGCGCCAGGCCAGCCACTTCCAATTCGCCCATTGCCCGGCCAACCGTCATGGCTGAATAGTTGATCTTTTGCGCCAACGCTTGAGCATTGTCGAAACGGCCGATGCGTTGTTCAACGGCCATCAGGAAAAGGTGTTGGGCCGAGGGGCTCAATTTTTCGCCAGGGCTGGATCGCTCGCCCACAAAGTGTTCCCGCAAATCCATCAAGAGGTCGGGCAAATACAGTTGTGTCCCCGGCACGATAAACGGGAGCCGCAGCCGAACGAATCGGTCTCTTTGATTCGACTGGATGCGCTCGTTGACAAACACAGGAGAAAGATGGGAAATCTCTTCCAGTTGCCGACGATCATTCTGGATTACCGAAGGCGTCCAATCGCCAAAATCACTGCGGGGAGAAAAAAACAACAGCTTTTGCCCGAAAAATTCTCCCGCAGTCAGATCATATCGCCCGCGTAAAAAGAAAGGCAGCTTGGAGAGGGAACACGGAGAAAAAGTGATTTTCAATCCCGTTACCCGATCAAGATATTCTACCAAGTGATTTTCAAAAAGTGCTTTCAAACGGGATAAATATAACTCGAAATACGGACGATAACAACAAGAATGTTACCGTCCGAATATCATGTTACTATATGCGGTCTTTTAATCTGTCAGAAAAAATTATCCCTTTGAAGATACGATGGCGAGGATAGCGGATTTGAGAGCTGTAGGCAGATTCTCCCAAGCGCGGAGGACGGTATCCAAGTCGGGGTCAATGGGTGGAATTTTCGCTAGTGAGGCTATTTGTGAGTCTCCCTTCGCAAGTGATTGATTTTCAGCAGGAGATTCCGAGTTCGAATCCTGTCGCCCCGACCACTTTTCACAAAGTGGTTTCGCCTTTGGAGGACTGATAAAACGACCCTATGGGGCGCTTCTCTCCATCCCATTCGTGGAAAGGCTGCTCCGCACCTTTGAGAAGCCCGACTCCCTTTGATGCTCTCCCCTTTCCCCGGCGGATTTCCTCGCGTCGGCCCGATGTCGATGCCACTTTAACCGGGCACATTGCGCCGCATGGGCGGCTAGGCTTTTGTTAAAATCGTGAACAAATCAACATCCGTCCCGACAGAGAGCGCACCGGCGAGACCCACCTTTTGGGAGGCGTTCCGATTCTGGCTCAAGCTCGGGTTCATCAGCTTCGGTGGCCCGGCCGGTCAGCTTTCAATCATGCACGCCGAACTGGTCGAGAGGAAGCGCTGGATTTCCGAAAACCGGTTTTTTCACGCGCTGAATTTCTGCATGCTGCTTCCCGGCCCGGAGGCCCAGCAGGTTGCGATCTACATCGGCTGGCTGCTTCACCGCACGTGGGGCGGGATTGCCGCCGGGGCGCTCTTTGTTTTGCCGTCGGCATTCCTGCTGTGGGCCTTGAGCTTCGTGTACATGCGCTACGGGGATGTTCCGGCCGTGGCGGCCGTCTTTTACGGACTGCAGTCGGCCGTCGTGGCGATCGTGGCGGCCGCCGTCCTGCGCATCGGAAGCAAGGCGCTGAAAAACGGGATCCTGTGGGGGGTCGCGGGGCTGGCATTTGCGGCCATCTTTTTTTTGAAGGTCCCGTTTGTGGCCATCATTCTGGCCGCCGGGGCCATCGGGTTTGCAGGCGGAAGATTTTTCCCGGAAAAATTTCTTATTGCCCAGGGGCACGGCGGCACGGAGTCCGTTCTGGCAGACGAGGAGGCGTCGCTGGAGCGGCCGACTTGGGGCCGGGCGGTCCGGGTGGCCTCGATTTGCCTGGCTCTGTGGTGGCTTCCGATCCTCGCCGTGGGCCTCTGGAGCGGCTGGGAGGGAATCCTTTTTCAGCAGGGATTGTTTTTCAGCAAGGCGGCGCTGGTGACGTTTGGCGGGGCCTACGCGGTTCTGCCGTATGTAGCCCAGCAGGCGGTGGAAAATTACGGATGGCTGTCCACGGGCCAGATGATGGCCGGCCTCGGGCTGGCGGAGACGACACCGGGGCCGCTGATCATGGTGCTGCAGTTCGTGGGATTTGTGGGTGCCTGGCAGAATCCGGGGAATATGGATCCTCTTTTCGCCGCGACATGGGGGGCGGCGGTGACGACCTGGGCGACTTTTTTACCCTGCTTCCTCTTCGTTTTCCTGGGCGCGCCGTACATCGAGCGCCTGCGGAATGTCAAAACCCTGACGGCGGTCCTTTCCACCATCACGGCCGCCGTCGTGGGAGTTGTGCTCAACCTGGCGGTCTGGTTCGGATGGCACGTCATTTTTCCGGCGGGTGTCGACGGGTTCGCGCTCGCGGCGTCCCTCATCTTCTTTCTCGGGATGGTGCGGTGGAAATGGGGCATCATCACGGTCGTTTTTACCGCGAGCCTCGTGGGCCTCGCCTACAGGCTGGCGGCTGGCTAGCGCCGGTCGCCCGGGAGAACAATGCATTCTGCCGGGCAGCCTACACCAGGCTTTTCAATTCAGCGGCCAGATGGTATTAGTTTTCTTCTCCCCATGAAAGTTAACGGCCACCCGACACGCACCATCTGGTTACACCAGGATGATGACTCCGTCGTCCAGATTATCGACCAGCGCGCGCTGCCGCACGCCTGGGTCATCGAGGACCTCCGGACGGTCGAAGACGTGGTGGCCGCCATCAAGGACATGCACGTCCGGGGGGCCGGATTGATCGGGGCCACAGCTGGATACGGGATGTACTTGGCCGCCCGCGAGGCCTGGGCCGGCGACGCCCCGCTGGCCTCACTCCACGCGGCGGGGATCCGGCTCAAGGAAACGCGTCCGACCGCGGTGAACCTGGCCTGGGCGGTTGATCTCGTGGAGTCCTCGATCCGATCATTCCCGGCGGACCCGGTGGCAACCGCGCTTCAGAAGGCCGGCGAGATCGCCGATGGTGATGCCGAGGCCTGTAGGCAGATTGGCGAGCACGGGGTCCAGCTGATCGAGGAGATAAGCCGCCGCAAAGGCGGGGAGCCGGTGAACGTGCTCACCCATTGCAATGCCGGCTGGCTGGCCTTCGTGGACTTCGGGTCGGCCACGGCCCCGATTTATGCCGCACACGACCGGGGGATCCCGGTCCATGTGTGGGTGGATGAAACCCGTCCGCGGAGCCAGGGAGCCAAGCTGACGGCCTGGGAGCTCGGCCAGCACGGGGTTCCCCATACGCTCATCGCCGACAATGCCGGCGGGCACCTGATGCAGCACGGCCTCGTCGATCTCGTGATCGTCGGGACCGACCGCACGACCCGCACGGGAGATGTCGCCAACAAAATCGGCACGTACCTGAAGGCGCTCGCCGCCCGCGACAACGGCGTCCCGTTTTACGTGGCGCTGCCGTCGTCCTCGTTCGACTGGACGATGCGCGACGGGCTGCGCGAAATCCCGATCGAGGAGCGCGGGTCGGAGGAGGTCAAATATGCCGAAGGCCTGGCCGGAGGAGTGATGGTCGAGGTCCTGGTCGCTCCTGCCTCCAGCCCCGCAGCCAACTACGGGTTTGACGTCACCCCGCACCGCCTGGTGAGCGGGCTGATCACGGAGCGCGGGATCTGCCCGGCGGAGGAGCACGGCATCCTCTCCCTCTTTCCGGAGAAGACGTGAGCATTTCCTCCATAGAATCTGCGGAGCGAAACCTCCTCCGCCACATGCAGCAGGGGCGCAGCCTCCGCACCCCGAATGCCTCGAACAGCGCACGCAACCTTGCCACGGCGGCCATGGGCGCCCCGGAAATCGGACGCCTCTGCCGGGAGCATCGGGTGACATGCGGCGAATTGGCCGCCGCGTACCTCGAGATCCTGGCGGCCATGTCTGCACCGATCCTTCCGGCCCCCCCGCCTCTGCTTGCCCCAACCCGGCTCATCACCAGCACCGATCAGCTCGCCCCGTTTCTTCGCGATCTTCAGCGCGACACCCTCGGACTCACCCCGCTGCAGCGCCGGCTGGCGATGGTCGAGCGCGCAAAAAAGCAGGCGAAGATCCTGGAGGATGAACCCCCCCGGCCGCCCGCCGAAATCACGCGCTCGTTCCTGATGAAGTCATCCATCCAGTCGAAGCTTCCGCTCCTGGCACTGATTGTGGCGATCATCGTTGCGGGCATCGCCCTGGCAGCTTACCTGCTCTGAGCCGGCCGATCGGGGCATCGCCGGGTGTTGGCGGAGGGCTTCCGGGTTCGGAGTTCCGCCTTTAGGCGGCTGGCGGGTGAGACGCCAACTCTAAAAGCACTGCCTAAAGGCGGAACTCCGAACAAGACCCCATAAGGTGGAGCCCATTTTTGCAAGGTTCGGAGATGCGCCCCTGCTCTGGCCCCAAAGAAATTTCCGCTTTGCACCGCTGGCTGCGGTGGATCAGGATGGATTTATGGATTATCTGGAGATGGCCCGGCGGGTCTTTGAGATCGAGCTCGGGGAGGCGGCGGCGGTCTGCGAGCGCCTTGACGACGGGTTCAGGCGCGCGGTCGAGCTGGTGAAGTCTGCGGTCGAGGCCCGCGGAAAGGTCGTCGTTTTGGGGGTTGGGAAGTCCGGGCACATCGGGGAGAAAATTGCCGCTACGATGACGAGCACCGGGTCCCCGGCGGTCGTCCTCAACTCGCTCAACGCCCTGCATGGGGACCTTGGAGTCGTCGCGGAGGGCGACGTCGTGCTGGCTTTGAGCTACAGCGGGGAGACGGAGGAACTCCTTGCGGTGCTTCCGGCCCTCGCACGCATGGGGCTTCCGGTGGTGGCCATCACCGGGAACACGACTTCCACGCTGGCGCATGCCGCCTCCGCCGTTCTCGACGTGGGGGTCTCGCGCGAGGCCTGCCCGCTCAACCTCGCGCCAACCTCGAGCACGACGGCAATGCTCATCCTCGGAGATGCCCTGGCCATGGCGCTCCTCGAGGCGCGGGGATTCCGGAAGGAAGATTTTGCGAGGTTCCATCCGGGCGGAAGCCTGGGGCGAAGCCTCCTCCTTCGAGTGAATCAAATCATGCGCCCGCCCACGGACCTGGTGATCCTTCCGCCGACGGCGGCGGTCATCGAGGCGGTGCAGGGGATGACCGCACGGCGCGCCGGTGCGGCGGTGATCGTCGATGCCGACGGCCGCCTGGCCGGGATCTTTACGCACGGAGATTTTGCGAGGCATTTCCCTGGAACTCCAGATATCGGCCCGCGGCCGGTCGGAGAGTTCATGACAACCCATCCGATCACGATTTCCGGAGACAAGCTGGCCGCAGAGGTCCTCCAGATTCTTGAGCATCACCGGATCGACGACCTCGTTGTCGTCAACGAAGCAAACCAGCCGATCGGCCTGGTCGACTCGCAAGACCTGACGCGCCTGAAGATCCTCTAGGAGCCGCTCGATGCTGCTGGCATTTCACAAGCCCTACGGCGTGCTTTGCCGGTTCACGCCGGACGGGAGCGCCCATGCCACGCTCGCCGGATTCGGATTTCCTGCCGGCGTGTATCCGATCGGGCGCCTGGATGCCGACTCCGAGGGGCTCCTCCTGCTGAGCGATGAGGCCCGGTGGAATAACGAGCTCCTCAGCCCCGGACGCCATGTCCAAAAAACCTACCTCGTGCTCGTCGAGCGCATACCATCGCTCAGCGCCCTCGAACGGCTGACGTCAGGCATCGATCTCGACGGCAAAAGAACCCTTCCTGCGGAGGCCAGGTTTCTTGATCCTGCCCCCGACATCCCCGCGCGCGTCCCGCCGGTTCGCTTCCGAAAAAACGTGCGCGATGTCTGGATCGAGCTCCGGATTGTGGAGGGCCGGAACCGGCAGGTCCGCCGGATGACCGCTGCCGTCGGGCACCCCACGATCCGCCTGATCCGGATCGCCATCGGCGAGCTTCAGCTCGGAGGGCTTCAGGCCGGAACCTGGCGGAAAGTCTCGTCCGAAGAGATAACCAGCGGCGTCAGATAAAGGCCCGAACCTCTTTGGTCAGGGAGCGGACGCCGGGCGCGGGGGCGCACCGATCCAAGCGGCCAGGTGGACGTCGCGCAGGCTCACTCCGGCGGCATCGGCAACCGCCCGGCAGGATTCAAACTCCGGGGCCGCCTGCACGAGATCGTCGCCGAGAAATCCGAGCTTGATCGTCACATTTCCATACGGGGTCTCAACGTCGCGGAATTCGCGGCGAAGCTTGTACCGTCGGGCCTGGTGGATCCTCACCCCAAACGCGCTCGTCTCGGTGAGGAGGATCCTGGCCATCTCGTCGGTTTTATCCAGGTCGCAGAGGACGGTGAGCACGAAGCCGGGGCGGCCTTTTTTCATCTGGGCCGCCGTAAAGAAGACATCGAGCGCGCCGGCGCGAAAAAGATGCTGCATCGCGGCCGCCGCGAGCTCGGGGGTCATGTCATCGATGTTTGTTTCGATCTGCGTGATCTCGTCGGTCTCGGAGGCGTCTGCCGAAACGGATTCCCCAAGAACCGCGCGGAGGACATTCGGGCGGGGCGGCGTGTCCCGGGTGCCCAGGCCGTAGCCGGTCTTCGTGATCGTCATCTCCGCCATCGGACCGAAGCGCTCGCTGAATTCGGCCAGAAGCGCAGCCCCGGTCGGGGTAATGAATTCGTTTTCCTCCGGCACCTGGCGGAGCGGGATCCCGGAAAGGAGCTCGAGCGTTGCCGGTGCCGGAAGGGGAAAGCGACCGTGGGCGCAGGGAATCCAACCCGTCCCCTCCACGGGCACCGAGGCCTCCACCCGCAGCGGCGATAGCGCATGGATCCCCGCACACGCCGCCACGATATCCGCAATCGAATCGATCGCCCCGACCTCGTGAAAGCCAACCTCCTCGGCCGGGATCCCATGGATCTTCCCCTCGGCAATCGCAATCCTCCGAAACACCGACTGCACACGATCCTTTACCTCCTGCACAAGTGTGGAGGCATCGATCATCGCCCGGATCTCACGGTACGTCCTCCCGTGCGGGTGCTCGTGCGGGTGCTCGTGCGGGTGCTCGTGCGGGTGCCCGTGCGGGTGCTCGTGCGGGTGCTCGTGCGGGTGCTCCCCGTGCTCATGGACATCAAACTTCGTGCCGCTGATGTTCTGTTTCGCTCCGCGGGAGAAGTGAATGTGGCACTCGGATCCGAGTCCGAGAGCTGCGAGGGCAACTTGAAAGACGCCTTCATCGACCCCAAGGTCCCGGAGCGCGCCGACCATCATGTCACCGCTGATGCCAGAAAAACAATCGAGATAAAGAACACGCATTGGGATTTAGAGGACGGAGCGGACGACAGGTGATTTCATATGGTAGCATATCGCATGCACTTCATAGTTTAAATTCTGAGAATTCGAGTTGCAGTACGAACTTGGCAAATATAATTTTACTGCTCAATCCTAAGTTCATGGCTGAACAGTCCGAAATTTTGCAAGCGCCGAGCAATCCACTAGGCAGTCGAGGGTTCTTGGAGTGAAAATTTTCCCCTTGGTGTGGAGGATCATCTGGCGCATGTCCTCTCGGCGAACGCCGAAGCCACGCCCGGCGAGGCAGGCGATGACCTCGTAGCTGCCTTTGCCCAAGCGCTCGCGCGCCTCGGACATCTGGCATAGCCGGATCACGCGGGTCGCCTTGTCTCTGGCCGTGCCATCGTCCTCGGTAAGCTTGGCTTCGATGATGACTTGCGGATCGAACTCGTCGGGAATGATAAAATCGGGGGCCTGGTCGAACCCGGCTAGGCGTTCGGCACGTCTGGTTTTCCGGAACGTGATTCCCGCACGGCTCAACTGTTCTTCAATGGCGGATTCTAGGCCATCTCCGACGAGTTCGCTGACAGAATCCCGATGGCCCGCAAATGGCCTTCCGAGAAAGCGTTCGTATAGCAGCATCGCGTAGGGCGCGCCGAGGTCGGCCATCTGCTTGACCGAAGCAAGGCCCATCAGGCTGTCTGCTTTGCTGAATCGGTGCAGTTTACCTGCTGGCACTGCGGGGCATCCCTCGTCGATGAGTTCGCAAGCGGTCTCGACCAATGCGGCGATCCTTGCCAGAGTTGTGATGCCCGGTTTGAGCGCCCGATCCGGTCGAATACGAATATCGCGGTCCAATGTGCGCGCCGCCCCCTGCGGGATCTCGATCCCCTTCCGGCTCGATGCCAAGTACGCCCACTCCGGTGGGCTGAATCCCAAGATGGCCCTTAAAACCAGAAGGATGACCGGGCACTCGAGGGTAGCGGCTAGCACGGCAGGGCAATGAAACCGCGTGAACCCATCAGAGATCAGTTTCAGCTTTTCGTATCCAGCGGCGAAAACCCGATAGTCGAGGAATCCCTCTCCCTTCGGCATGACGAGGAATTCCGAAGCCAAGCTGGAAAAGACGGCGTCGACAAACGATTCAGGTGCGGCAAGCACCTCATCCGGGGAGGCTTCAAAAGGAAATTTCATCATAGGAGGTTTCGCGCACCATGCCGGACAGCATCCACTCCTGCCGCGACGGAGCCGAGGAAAAATTTGCTTCGAGTGCCTTGAGCACTGCTTCCAAGCCGCCGAACTGGCGATACCAAGCACGTATTGCATCCATTTTTTCAAGTGCCGGGGCGAGACGATTCCATCCGGCGCGCAAGTTCCATACAGCCATCCGCGTCAGATGCCCGTGTGCTATGCAGCGGATATCGCCTTGCGTGGCTTGAAGTCCGCCCTCCGCCAGGGCTTGAATTTCTTCCTGAATTAAGGACGACAATTCACCCGGCGTGCGGACGATCCACTTCCTCGGCAGCCGTCCGGTCAGCCGCGAGACAAAAACGGTATCAATCACCGAAGATCCGGTTCCATTGATATGAATCGAGGCCCCCATTTCGGCCGGACATGGGATCGAAGCCGAACAGCTCAGTCCCGCATCGAGGATGGCGACGGCCAGGGGCACATAGGCATCGAGCTTGTTGTGATGGTAGGTAAAGACAAGCGGACTCCCCGACCTGAGACGGGCTGCCGCCTTGCAGAATGTGGCCGAGATGCCCTCGGTAAAATGAGCAAGATCGCGGCCCATGTTGACATTGCCGGTCAGCTCACCGGCATTGCGCGTGGAGGGACTCGAAAACTCGGCATGCGCGGCACCGGCGAGCTTCCGCAGCCAGACGTAACAAAAATCCATCAGTTCCGCGTATTGGACGTTTCCGAAATACGGAGGATCGGTGAAAATTCCGTCGAATGGCTTCCGGCCTTTGAGCAGCGTAGAATCCCCGCACGTCAGGTCCACCTGGCGGCGCTCCGGCGGAACCGAACCATTTCGATACGTGCCGATCCATTCGCCAGCAATCGGGACCTCGACCTTTTTTCCTCCGGCATGGCGGATCTCAAACGGCCGGGAACAATAGCTTTTTGCCTTTGTGAATTTCTCGGTGATATTCAGCCATCCGCCGCTGCCCACCGGCTGGCCGCGCGTGCCTTCGATCCCGAGGATATTCGACTCGCATTGGACGAGACCGACCGGGAATCCGTGGACCGAAAAGATGTCGAGCGACTTCAATGCCATGGCGTCGTAACGGCAGAGCATATTCTGGTAGCGCAGGAGATCGGAGAGGTTCGTAGCCAGGGCCTCGCGGACCCGTTCATCGGGATGCTTACTGATCCACCGACAGCTTAATTCGAGCCCAAGCAGCTGGCGCGCATTAAAGAGCTCCCGATAATGCTGATACCCCCAGCGGTGGAGGCGTTCGGTCTCGTCCCCCTTCGGGATGGCATCATCCGGGATGAACTTCGGCCCGAGCTTCCTGAGTTTTTCCGCCGCCTCGGCAAATTTTGCCAAATCATCCGCATCTGGAGCCTTGAATAGGCGGCCCTTTCGGACGCCGTCCGCATGGGCTTCCGGCAGGTGGTATTCGATGGCGAAAAGCCGGTGCTCGGGCGGGTTGCCCGTCTGGCAGGATACCTCCGCATCGCAGTGCAGACAATGCGAGCGGTTCCGCGCTGCGACGTGCGAGGTGGGCAGAGACTTGCCGCAGGACGGACACGGCCCCGGATGCCTGCGATCCTTCGATTCAAAGATGTCTCCGCAATATCCGCAGGAGAAGACATTCGCTGTGTGGCGAACGTCTTGGGCAATCAAATGGCCGGGAAAGAGATCATGATTTTTTCCACACGATCCGCAGCGCACGGTCTTCACCCAAAGAAAATATTTCACCTCCGCCACCTTCCCGGTTTTTGGACAGACGGTTTGAAAAAGGCGGCCGATTTTCTCCCGCAAATGCCCCCGCAATGCCGCTGCCGCTTTGGCGTATGCCGTCAGATCAAGGTCCTGGATTTCCTGCCGCACGATCCACCACGCCATGGGATTAATGTCCGAGGCCGTCACGGCGCACCCCAGGCGGTTGGCTTCGACCACTGTCGTTCCGCCACCCATGAACGGATCCAAGATATGCTTGTCGTGAAAGTGGTGAGCACGAAAGAACGTTTGCTCCACGCTTTCCCCCCCGAGCTCGGACAAGAGGAGCGCCCGGAAAAGCGTCCCCGGTCGCCGCGCGAACCACTTATGGACGGCAATGAGCGGGCGGTAGTTCTGCTGGATCTGTTTTTCTGCCAGCGCCATCCGGGCAACAAAAGGGATCTGGAAGTTACGTTCGATCATGTGGTTTTTTCGCGAGAACCTCGCCGAAAAGAAAGCCAATTAGGCAGCAAATCTCACGATTCCTCAATCTCCGATATTTGAGACGCTCAAATTCTTCGCGAAGGCGGCGGCCAGAATTCGCCTGGCGTCACTGCAATTTTTCCGTCAGCAGCTTTTCAAGGAACGCGCGGGCTGCGTCTGGATCCGGGGCATCGACGACCCCGCCGATTTCGCCATCGCGCAGGTAGATGAGCTTCCATTTTCCGAAGTTCTGCGCCTGAAAAACTTTTGCTCCGGCGATGTCGGGCAGGATGTCGGCTTTCCCGCCGTAGCGCCCGCTGAATGCCAGGAACTCGTCCCATGCCTTGGCGGCCGACTCAGGCGTTGTGACCATGAGGAAAAATGTGATTGCCTTCCCATCGAACTGGTAGTCCGCCTGAAACACTTCTTTCAGGAATCCCTGCCCGTGGGCGTTTTCCTGGATGTAGGTGACCGACTCGGGAAGAATTCCGGCTGCGGGAAGCAGCCTGCGCGCCCCAAGGCCGGCATCGTTGGCAGGAATTTCCTTGGCCAGGTGCTCTGAAAGCATCTGAGCCAAAGCCAGCGTGCCAGGCTTCTGGTCGGACGCGATCACCTGCACGTAACGGTCGCCCTGGCGGAAGAAGTACCCCATCTCTCCAGAATATCCGTCCGCCACAAAATCCAGAGGCTTGCCGGCCGGGTCCCGCTCGAGGGCAAAGATTCCAAAAGCATTGACCGGAGAATCCATGCGGTATTCATGGACGTCCGCATAGCTTCCATCGGGGAGCGAGAACGACCGGCAGCGGAGGTGCTGAAACCCGAAGTCGAGGTACGCCGGGGCCCGGCCGTTGATCTTCTCGTACAGCGTATCGGCGGAATAAAATTCCGTTTCCCCCATCGGTTTCGTTCCGGGAATTTCGATCGGCTGGGCCACCGGCGAGCCAGCCGCTGCCTGGCCCGCCACTTCCTCGTAGCCTTCCTCGGTGGGCACAGCAGCCGGCGCGGCTGCGGCGGCCGGGGTCCGGGTCATCGGACTGGCGGTATCCGGCAGGTTGATGGCTGCCTTTGTCGATTCCAAAGCCGCCTCGCTCAGGCTGTAGAGGTCCGGGTTAAAAATCCGCCCTTGGATCCAGATCGCGGCCCCGACGATGCCGAGGAGGCCGACGATGACCAAGCTGGTCACCCGCTCGGCCAGCGGGACCTGGCTTCGCCGGAAAGCCTTTCGTCCGGTGGGCGGCCGCGGTGGGCTAGAGAGCGAATCGGTCACCATGGCGCGGATCGCGGTCAGGCAAAATACCGGTCGGCGCGACGCATGATCTCGGGGTAATCCGTTCCGAACGAGCAGGCCTCGCGAAGCGCCGCGAGATCGACGCCGGAGATATCGCGCTCGGAGGCCGAGAGCCCGCTGTACATCTCCCCTGCCTCAAGGTGGCCGTCCTTCTCATAGTAGGAAACGTACCGGGAGATGTCCAAAAACGCGAGGCCGGTGGTGGCGGAGAGGGCGTCGCACGAAGGACATCCCGGGCACATCGTGCGGCGGTTGGCGAGGACGGTTTGTTTGAGCGTTTCGATATCGGCAATCTGGAGCGGCCCCTTAAAGTCCCTCACCGCGGCGGTATTCGCCTCCATCTCGCCTACGTTATTGATCGCGGAGCAGATCGCTGAAATCCTCGAATCGCTGAGCACGGCCTGGAGGAGCCCCTGGTGGGTTGTGAGCCCGAGCTTGTCAAACTCCGGGATGCGGGCGGGCACCTCGCCGGCGCTGCGCATCGTCTTCATTGCCACCAGCCCGATCCCGGCGGAGTGGCACGCCGAAACCGCTTTGTCAAACGCGTCGCCCGGTGTGAAAAACGGCGTGTACTTGAGCATGATCGCGTCCACAAACCCGCCCTCGGCCGCCGAGTTCAGGCACTCGACGAGCAGGCCATCGTGGCACGAAAACCCGACCATCCGCGCCTTGCCCGAAGCCTTTAGCTTTTCGACCACCTTCTTAAACGCATCGCTCTTTGGCCAGTTGACCGCGTCCGGCCCGTATTCTTTCGGCCCGAGGCCATGAAGGAAGAACAGGTCGAGGTAGTCGGTCCCGCAGGCAGCGAGCCGCTTGTCGATCATCTCGAGCATTTGCTCGGGCCCCTTTTTCGGATGGTCCTTGGAAACCAGGAAGACTTCCTTCCGGCGCTCCGGGTACTTCGCCAGCCACTCGGCAATGATTTTTTCCGAGTTCCCCTTCAGGTAGCAATCGGCGGTATCAAAGTACCGGATCCCCATCGACCACGCGATGTCGAGGTAGTCCGGGCTCAGCGCGGCCATCATCCCGCCCAGGCTGATCAGCGTGACATCCGGGCCGTTTTTCCCCAGCTTGCGCATTGGCAGGGCGGGGAACGAGGACGGCGGGCCGGAGGCGGCTGCGGCGTGGCCAGTCAGCCCCTGCCCCAGTCCCAGGGCCACGGGTGCTCCCAGAGCGGTTTTGAGGAAACTGCGTCGCGAGGTTCGGAAGGAATCGTTCATGGTAGTTGCTCCCAGCTTGCGGGAGGCACACGCCTCCTCTATAAAAACGCCTAACCGAAATTCCCGCCTTCAGCAATCCCCAACCTCAAAAAGACGGAAATTCTGCGGGTGGGGCACTTGCAAACATTCCCGAAGCGATTATTTTTTCTCAGGCATGAAACACAATCTCTTCGTTCTCGCATTTGTGGGCGTGCTGGCAGGGCTGGAAGCGCAAACGCCTGCGCCCGCAGCCGCCAGCCCGCTCAAGCAGCTAGGCAGCTCGTTCGCCGATGTGTTCGAAAAGGTTTCCCCTGGCGTCGTCATCATCGAGTCCGCCCGGGCGGCGAACCTCCCGGTATCCGGCCTTCCGCAGGGTTTGGAATTTTTCCTCCAACACCCGGACGGACGGCCGGTACTGGAGCAGCCGAATATCGGATCGGGCGTCGTGTTCCGCGCGGACGGCCACATCCTCACGAACCACCACGTCGTCGAGGGGGCGGAAAAAATCACGGTGAAGCTGAAGGACGGCCGGAAGTTTGACGCCGAGATCATCGGATCGGATCCCCGGAGCGATCTTGCGGTGATCAAGATTGCCGGCAGCGATTTCCCCACCGCAGAGCTCGGCGACAGCGATGCCGTGCGGGTCGGAGAATTTGCGTTTGCCATCGGGACCCCGCTCGATCTCCCGTACACGTTTACGGTCGGGGTGGTCAGCGCGAAGGGAAGGAACCTGGAGATCGGCGGAGGATACGACTTCATCCAGACCGACGCCTCGATCAATCCCGGCAACAGCGGCGGCCCGCTCTGCGACATCGATGGCCGGGTCATCGGGATCAATACGCTGATCAGCGGGACAAATCGTGGCCTCGGGTTTTCGATCCCCATCAACACCGCGAAGCGGATCGCCACCCAGCTTGTCGACCGGGGCCGGGTCACCCGCCCCTGGCTCGGGATCGTCATCATCGGGCTCTCGGAGGCAGCCCAGCTCCAAGCCCGGTTTCCGAATCTCACGAAAGGCGTCGTCGTCCGCAGCATCGAGAGCGGCGCACCGGCAGAATCCAGCGACCTGAGATCCGGCGACGTCATCCTTCGCGTGGACGGCCGGGAGGTGTCGGCCGCGAGCGATCTCCAGCATGAAATCCTTGCCAAAGCGATCGGCGATACGGTTTCTCTGGATGTCTGGCGGTCGGGGCGGATCGTGAAGATGGACGTGAGGACCGGCGAGCAGCCTGATCCGTTTGTGCGGGCGTCGGTGCGCGCCCAGCGTCCCCCCCAAGCCGCCCCAGTACAGCCGCCACAGGTGACCCGCCCCTCCACCCCAGGGTTCACGTATCGCACCGCGACGCAGGAAGCGCTCCGCGAGTTCGGGCTCAGCCGCCCTGCTCCGGGTGGGGTCGTCGTGACCAGCGTCGAACCGGGAAGCGCCGCAGCCGCAGCGGGAATCGAACAAGGCGATATCATCACCGACGCCGGCGGCCGCCCCCTCAACAACCAGGAGGAACTCGCTGCTGTGCTCAAGGATCTCGATCCGGAACGCGGGCTCCTTCTCCTCATCGATCGCGGCGGCCAGCGTTCGTTTGCCATCCTCAAACCGTAAGCCTCCGCAACAGTGCCAGCGTCACCAGGAAAAATCCCCTGCTTTTTTTCTTGCGAATCCGGCAGCCTGAACTAGAGGAAGTTGTGCAATTTTTGCGGTTGACCCTCCTGATCTCGATGCTTGTCCCGTCGGCAACATGCCTTGCCGCGAACCCGCTATTGAAAGGAAACCTTCTCCAGCAGGTAACCGTGGCCAGCGCGACCGACGGGATTCCGTCCGGCTGGTGCGGCCGCGCGATGCTCTCGCTCCTGAACCGCTCCGGAGTCGGCCGCGGGCTGAAACCGGGAAACGGGCAGGACTGGGAGCAGATCCTCGCCGCAGCCGGCTGGCGGCCCGTCAAAGTCATCTCCCCATGGCGCGCACCGCTTGGCAGCGTGCTCGTCTATGTCGGCGACCGCCGGATGGGAAAAGTCCCGCGTGGCACTCCGGGCGGCTACTTTGGCCACGTGGAAATGGTGGCTCTCTCGCCACACGGGGGGAGGATGTTTGTTGCCGACAGCCCGCGCCCCGCCCCCGGAGGATCGGTTCCGGATAACTTTACAGGCCGTGCCTGGGTTCCGCCCGGCACGCTCATGGTCGCCCATGCGCCGGTCGCCGACCAGATCGATACGATCATGCAGGAACGCCTCGATATGGCGCTCAAACACTTTTCCAAAGATGCCTCCTCCCAACACGTCTCCCTCCAACCGACGGCCCTCCCGCTCAGCGAGTAGGGTAGGCCGCCCAACAGAATGCCTGTTGACTTGGGCAGCCTAGACTAGTGCGGCGTGACACAAAACAGTCGTATCACCGGGGAAGGAACATCGAACATTCAACATTGAACATCGAAGTTTGAATGTTCCGTGTTCGATGTCCGCCCGCTGGAATTCCTTCGCGTCCATTCGCCTGATTCGCGGACAAAATCCGTTTCCGGGCAACTTCCCGCAGAGTGCGGTGTTGAATCGTCCATGCTGGAACGATTGGATAAAGGAGCCTGGACGCCATCCGCGGCTGCGCATCTGCTGAACCGGGCGGGATTCGGGGGATCGCCAGAGGCGATCGCCTCACTGCACGCGAGAGGATTGGACGGGGCGGTTGAAGCCCTGCTTTCCGAGGCCAGCGACGACGACCTCTTTCCTCCGCCCGCCATGGTTCCCCGGGATTTCGAAGCGCTGAAGAAAGCGAACTCCACAGCGAGCCCGGAGGAAAAGAAAAAGATCCAGGCAGCCGTGAGGAGAGAAGATGGTGAGCAGGCGTCGCTGCTTCGCCGGTGGTGGCTGGAGCGGATGCGGTGGAGCCCGCTCGGAGCGCGCGAGAAGGCCACGCTTTTTTGGCATGGCCACTGGGCAACCAGCATCGAGAAGGTGAAGGAACCTTTTGCGATGTGGCAGCAGAACGAAACCCTCCGCGCCTACGCGTTCGGCCCGTTTGAGCAGATGGCCCGCGAGATCAGCCGCGACCCCGCGATGATGCGCTACCTCGACCTCACCCAGAGCAAAAAGGGCAGGCCAAATGAAAACTTCGCGCGCGAGCTCATGGAATTGTTCACCCTCGGCGAGGGACATTACTCGGAGGACGATATCCAGCAGGCCGCTCGGGCGTTCACCGGATACCGGGTCAACCCGAAAACCCAGCAGTTCCTGTTCGCCCGCCGCCAGTTTGATGACGGGACCAAGTCGTTTTTTGGATTTGAGGGGCCGTTTTCCGGCGACGACATCATCGGGTTCCTTGTCGCCAACCCGCAGTGTGCAAAATTTCTGGCCAACAAGCTCTGGATTTTTTATGCGGGCAGTCCGCCGTCGCCCGGGCTGCTCACGGAATTGGCGGAACGATACCGGGCCCTGCACCTGGACACGGGAGAATTCCTTCGCGAAATCTTCCAATCCCGCGAGTTCTACAGCCCGACG